>ERZ761601.2-NODE-2-length-120529-cov-18.683832_pt1 | contig 120529 bp, 218 predicted proteins | sample MGYA00433092_ERZ761601 | MGnify/ENA primary metagenome ERZ761601 (study PRJEB28899, sample SAMN03785571) | bioreactor sludge metagenome | biome: EBPR Sludge; feature: EBPR Bioreactor; material: 0.22µm filtered reactor supernatant | place: Saint Lucia: Queensland...
AAATAAGGGGTTTTTGGGCCAAATGCTCGTTTGTGTGTTGCGTATAGTCATAATGGTTACGAAGGTGGTTGAAGTTTTGCGATGGTTGCTATACGGGGTGGTCATGTCTCCAAAGGCTCGAAACGACGCGGATTTGAAGAGGATGACGGCTGTTGAGCTGTCCGGTGTAGTTGGCATCGGTGCTACTTCGATCCAGAAATGGAGGGAGTCACACGGGACGTTCCCAGAAAGGGACAAAAGTAACCGCTACGCGATACGTGATGTTGTCCTGTGGTGGCTGTGCAACAAGGCACCGAAGGCGTTGATGGAGTCGACATGGGAGAAACTGGGGCAGGAACTCGGGAAGACTTCAGAGCCGGTTGTTGCGTCGGTTGCACCTGTTGGGATGCCATCGAACAGTGGCGGGGCGAGTCAGGAAGAGTTCGAGCGGCACAAGCGGATCATGGAACTGAGGTTGAAGGACGCAAAGTTGCGTGCTCAGTTGGGTGAGTTGATCAGCCTTGAAGCGGTGAAGGATCTGATGCTCGGGTTTGCGAAACAGTTGAGGGAGCGGGAGTTGGTTTTGGAGAAGAAGACTGGGGAACCTGTCTTGGGGACTCTTGAGCCTGCGTTTGATTGGCTGACAGATCGTCTGGCGAAGTTAGAGCCAGCGTCTTCAATGAGTGTGGATGTTGACTAAGGTTTTGTGGGGAGTACTTTATGACGATGCCGCATTTGATGAATTGTGACCATTCTGAAGAGGGGTGGTGCCTTGGATGTGTGAAGAAGCAGTGGGAGGAACTGTGGAAGGAACGAGAAATTCGCGACTACTTGGCACGAGGGGCGGGCATTGTGTGTCATCGGTGTCCTGCCAAGAACGAGTGCGAGGTCGCTTTCGATGGGTATAACGTTGATGTGGAACCGCTAATCGACTGTCTGGGTGCGAAGTGAACTACGTCGGATCAACTCCTGAGTACGTTTACCTGAACGACATGGTGCTGGAATCGAATCTGGCGAACATGTTGTTGCCGATCATTCCGCACATGAAGATCAAGGGGCGAATGCCGATCCTTGACTGGTCTGAGTCGGTGTTTCGGTATCCGACAGGCAAGAGCAAGGGGGAGAAGTACAGTCGGCGGCATCAACCAGCGACATCTAAGTTTCTGGAGATCGCGGACGATCCGTTTTGGCGTCGGATCACGTTGGTAGCGCCGAACCAGGCGGGGAAGTCGCTGAGTCTGGTGCAGTTTCTGTGTCACTGCCTGTTCAATATTCAGGAAGACCTGATCTTCGGGGTGCCTGACATCGACAAGATGTGGCAGGCGAAGTGGAAAAAAGACCTGTTGCCGGTGATTCAGGCCAGTCCGGACCTTCGAAAGTTGCTTCCTGACGAGGGTAGAGGCACGAAAGGCGGGGTTCCGTCGATTGTCCTGTTCCAGAACGGGCAAAGCTTTCAGGTGATGGGCGCCAAGGCTGGGAGTACTCAGCGATCGGGTTCAACGGCCAGAATCGTGCTCGTGACCGAGTTGAAAGACTGGGGAGACACGGACGGGGACGAAGAAGGCACGAAAATGGACCAGTTGGCGAGTCGAACCCTGAGTTATCAGGGCGATGAGCTGCTGTTTGCGGAGTCAACGATCACCGACACGAAGAATATCGCCTGGACGGAGTTCCTGAAGGGCACGATGTCGATGCCACACTTCGAATGTCCGGGATGTCGGGAGTATATTTCGCCGGATCGGTGCGATTTGATCGGCTGGCAGGACGCAAAGAGTCAGTTGGAAGCGCGGGAGAAGTCGCGGTTTGCGTGTCCGTGCTGCGGATATGTGATCGAAGAGGCGCAGAGGAAGCGTCTTTTGCAGGACATGATCGTGCTGCATCACGGTCAGACGGTGGACAATGGCGTGATTGTGGGCGATATGCCGCCTACGACGCACTTCAGTTACCGATTCACGGCGTCGACGAACATGTTTGCTGACGCGGGAGCGATCGGGCAAGAGGAATGGGACGTTGCACACGAAAAGGACGTTGGCAGGAAGGCGTCTAAGGGACGCTGGATCTCGCAGGCGTTGTTTGCCATCCCATCGGATGGATCTGAGTTCGAAGTCGATCCACTGGACGGTAATGCGTTGCTACAGCGTGTTCGGTCGCCTCAGTTCGGTATGGTTAAGGCTGGTAGCAAGTTCTTGTGCGCTGGCGTGGACGTTCGAAAGACGCAAGTGCACTGGAGTGTGATGGCGTTTGGCGCTGGAAGTGGACCGCAGGTGGTTCAATGGGGCGTCGAAAGGGTGCTCCAGGACATTCCGTTTGAGGAAGCGTTGAAGATTGCGGGCACTCAGTTGCAGCATCGGTTCAGGGAAGGCTTCCACGTTGACGGATCGACGCAAAAGATGAGCGTGTCGTTGACGATGATGGACAGTGGCTGGCAGACGGATGCTGTGCGTCATATTTGCGATCAAGACCCGTTTTGGATGTCTGTTATGGGTCGCGGATCGGGCTATTTGAAGAATGCGAAGTACATTTCACCGTCGAAATTGAGCAGTTCGGTGCTTTATATTGGCGACAAGATGCATTTGGAGCATGTTGACGGGCATTGGAAGTGCCAATTAGACGCGAATCGGTGGAAAAGTAAGCTGTATGAGGCGCTTCGATTGCCTCCGGATGACGGGTATTCGCTCACATTTCCGGCCTCTCCAGACGCACTTTTGCGTGAATATGTCGCCCATTTGCTGTCTGAAAAGCAGGTAATTGAGCAAAAAGGCGGTGAATCGATGATCATATTCGAGGATGCGAGTGGTCCGAACCACTGGTTTGACGCGAGTTACTATGCGTGGGCGGCAAAAACGGTGCATGAGTTCATGCTGAGCCTGTACGTCGAGGAAGAGATTATTGAAGAACCTTCGAAAAAGCATGTGAATGGTCCATTGTTTGGCTGATTCCTTGCGTATAGGTACTGAGGCGGGTATTCTGTTGGGCAACAGTGGAATAACTGTTCTCTGTTGGCTGGAATTGAAGTTAAAAGGCTCGTTATGAACTACGGAACGATCGTTGCCGATCCACCCTGGGAATACAAAACACCAGGGCAGATTGGGAAAACTCTGGAGCATCGCCCTAATCGAGACAAAGGCGAATCGAGGCACGGCGCAGGGAGTGTGGCGCGATATGGGGCAATGTCACTTGACTCGCTCAAAGCACTTTCGGTTGCAGCTATTGCAGCCGAAAGTGCACATTTGTACCTATGGACGACCAACACGTTCATGGAGCCTGCATTCTCAGTGGCTCGGGCATGGGGATTTGATCCAAAGACGATTCTGACTTGGACAAAAATTAAGTCGGACGGAACCCCGTCAATGAAAATGGGGTTTTATTATCGTGGCGCGACGGAGCATTGTTTGTTTTGTGTGCGCGGCAGATTGAGGCTCGCTGGGCCTGCGGCATCAACAGCAATCCTGACTTCCAGAACTCCGCACAGCGTAAAGCCGGATGCATTTTATTCACTCGTGGAACTGCAAAGCCCTGGTCCTCGATTGGATATGTTTGCAAGACGGCATCGTGTCGGGTGGGACGTCTGGGGCAATGAGATTGAGTCGTCTGTGGTTTTGGCGTGATCAACAGCGAATAACTGTTCCTTTGTTGGTGGGGTATCATGAGTTTCAAGCATGTGATTGAATGGAACAGGGAGCATCTGGCGTATTACGCGGAGACACCACTGACGGGAGGTTACATCCACGGACGCGGTGGCAATCAGTCTGGCCATTGCGAAGACTACTGTGAAACGCTGATCAAAGATGATGATCTTGTGACTTACGTGAAGCCGCTCGGCAGAGAGTGCAAAACTATCGGCGATGTCATAGAGGCACTTCAGAAAGAGGCAGGCGAGTACCGTCGCAGTATGAATGTCCTGGATCAGATCATCTCAGAACTTTCCGCGTGCGATAAATCGGCGATGCTTACGGACAGGTATGCAAAGCGAACCGAGTGACAGCGAATCACTGTTCAGGTCTTGTGTTGCAATATTGGTGGAGTACTAAGGTATGGGTGTGTTGGCGTGTGACAGGGCAGGCTGTGAAAACATCATGTGCGATATTTTGGTTGATAACCAGTATGTCTGCAATAAGTGTGCAAACGAGTTTCGGTCGCTGATGGGTGATGGGTCAACGACTCTTCGTGAGATGGGTTTAGCGTTCGATTCGTTCATGGATAGCAAAAAACCAAATTACGTCAGCGATGTGATCGTGAACGTCGATGAGTTTCTTCGGCCAATGGGAAGATGAGTCTGGTTTGTCGGGAGCACACGATTCATTGAGGGTGTCGCGCCACTAAGGCGTAGCGATGGGTGACAGTGACTGTTGAAATGCGATTGGGCACAGTCACGAAGATGCCGACTGCCAACGCTTGTTGTTTTGTCAGCAAGTAGCCCGACTCCATGCGGGGCAGATTCGATCGGGCAGCCACATATTGCAGACGAGCGACCTGAGATCGTGTGTTCCGGACAGATCAGTTTGTGGAGGGTTTTATGTGGGAATGGATTTGGGATTGCGACAGGCGATTTGATGACATCCGATGGTCAAGAGTTCGATTCGGCGTACGTTCTGGGCGTGCTTGGCGTAATGTTAAAGCCATGCCCGTGCTGTGGGGCAGAGGCACGAATACAGAAAATGGGGATCATGTGCCCGAAGTGTAATCTTCAGATGCCGTTTGGTCATGTTTCTATTGTTGGAAGATTAGTTGAGCGATGGAACTCGCGAGTCAAGGAGTGATCAGATGGGTGAGCGTTTTCTTTCATATTTATTGTGGTTGGCAACCTGCTTCTTTATTTTGCGTGCTATTCACATGCTGTGGACTACACAGGGTGGAACAGACATCATGCCAATAGTGGGCATGTTCGCGGCGGTTCGCGATGGTGTGGTTGCGTTTGTATTGTTCCTGGTCGGCGTTCTACTTTTGCCAACTGGCAAGTGATCTAGTTTCTTGTTTGGTAGTTTGTTTACAGGGAGTTTGTGATGCTTAGTATCAAGAAGAAGTCGAGTGGCGAATACACAGAAGTGTCGGGCTCGTCAGCCGAGGTGATGATGTTTTACTGCTTCTGGCAGTCGCATCAGTGGCCAGCATGGGCGGAGCACTCCAAGATTGGCAGTGAAGGCGATCCTGCGACGATGGAGTGGAAGGCAGTGATTGACTCCATCAAGGATGGTCGTCCTCTGTTGATGATGTTCGAGAAGTCGTGTGACTTCGCAGCCGAGAAGATGCGGGCTCTTGGTGTCAGGGTCGTTTCAGTGAGTCCAGTAAACCAGAAGGTGTAGTCGATGCCGTGCTCAGTTTCAAAAGAAGAGGAAGAGTTCTACGAGAAGTCGAACAACAAGAAGTTGTATGGTCTCAAAGAACTGTCGTCACGTATAACCGAGCGTGTTGCATGTGAGCTTTCGCGTCTGATTGAAGATGCGGGGTTTCAGTCCAAGTTGAGCAGTGTCGCTGTGAAGTGGATTGAGCGTCACAAGGAAGAAGATGCCAAGCGTGGGGCTAAGAAGTAATGAGTCGAAAGAAGGTATTTGTTCTCACGGCAGTGCATGACCACGAAGGAACTGATCTCGTGGGCGTGTATGCGACACGGAAAGGTGCCGAAGACGAGCGCGACCGACAAGAGAAACTGAAGAAGCGTGTGCGAAAGCGATGGGAGAACTGGGACGGCGAGAGTGAGATCAAGTCCTGTTCACCGTTCGAAAACTGTGACTGGTTCAGCATTGAAGAGACGTACTTGAAGGGTCTGTAAGTGAAGAAGAAGTTCATTGTCTACATTGGACAGGTCAATCAGTCGTCCGTCGAAGTCTATGCCGAGGACGAGAGTGAAGCGAGGGAGAAAGGTTACGCAAAGTGGCGTCGTGAAAATGCCCATACTCCAGTGACTTACGTGGAAGAGTGCGATAGCGTCGATGAAACATCAGAAGGGTGTAAGTGATGTCAAAGTTTGATCAGCCTTACCGAGTGTTTGAGACGCAGTGCTACCCAGCATCGTTCAAAGTTGGGCGGTTCGAGGAAGACGACAACGCGACACTGAACTACTTCAGATTAAGAAGTGATGCGGAGGCAGAGTGTGTTCGAAGGAATTGTGTCAATGGTATATCTAAAGGGTGCAAGTAATGTCGAGCAATAATTCAGTGCAGTTTCAGGTGAAGATCACGGGTGTTCCAGAGTTCTGTCTGAGTGCTTCGGAGGCGAGTCGTCTGGTGAAAGAGCTGGAAGGCGCAATCGTTGCCGAGCATAATCGGAACATCGAGCAGTCTGTTGCGGCGAATAACACCGAGGGCTTCACCGACGTGTTTCGACACCTGCCTAAGAAGGCAGAGAAGACTGTGACAGTAACTTGCATTCGGTAGTCATTCCGGGAGCGGTCGTGGGGCGTTACGACGAAGACGATGATTCAGGATGCCCTGAATGTGGATCACACTGCTTGCGGCGTGTGGAGGGTCCAGACGCGCGTTCAATCGGTGTGAAAGAGATCGACCTGACAAGGTCTGGCTACTATGTTTGCGAGAAATGTATGACAGAGCATTACGCGGAGTTTGAGAAGCCAAAGCCGAAGTCGCCAGCCGAGCACTTGCCAGGGTTCTCGCCGACAGCACAGTGCCCGCATTGCAAGAGTTACGAGACCAGTGTTCGGTACATCTACGTTGTGGGTGACACGCGGACTCATAGGTGCAAATCATGCGACAAGAGTTTCAAAACCCGTATTCTGGATCGTGGCGATGACTGATCAACGGCTTCATGAAATTACGGCGGGCTATGTGCGGGCGATTCTGGAACCGTGGCTGCAACTGCACTACGGACCACGATGCGATGAGTTCGAGTTTGGTTGCGAGTGCTGCATTCGCTGGAAGATGACCGACGAACTTCTCGCAATCGACCGTATAGGCACCCCGGAAGACCTGAAGAAAGAGATTGAGACGCTGAGAGAGTGTCTGCGGTGGCGTGAGGAACTGTTTGAGAGACTGAGTGACAACAAGAAGGAGTGTTGAATGGCTATCGGATCGTGGGTGAAGTCGTTGTTCAGCAAGTTGGATCACAATTTCGAAGATCCAGAATCGCCAGTCTGCGATACGCAGGAGATCGAACTTCCTGTGATGTCAGTCTGGTTCCAGGGCGGTCAGGTTCTCAAGGTCGACGAGCGATCGGAGTTTCATCTGACGATCAGCGACTACCGTACGATGTCTTCACTGAAGAGTCGTGAGCGAGCATCATTGATAACCGTGCATGATGGTGAAGTGGTTCATGAGTCGGTCTGGATTGGCCCATCGTGGAAAGAGAACTTTAACTTCAGCATAATTCACTAAGCAAGGATGTGGGAATGACGGCGATCAATCCACAGGATCACATTGGTCTGGCCCGCAAAGCAGCTCGGTCTGCGGCAAGGCGAGACAAGATCCCTGTAGAGGATACAGATGAGTTCAGTGTTGCGATGCTCGGAATTGTGGCAGCCGCGCAGAACTACAAGTCGAGCAGAAAGTGTAAGTTTTCCACATACGCTCACCCGTGGATAAAGGGTGCCATTGCACGGCTACACGAGGTCAAGAACCGTCAGTTGTCGAAGATCCAGCGTATAGGTGCTGTCGATGTGTCTGTAATCGCAGCCACAGGCAGCAATCCCGCAAGAGAAGCGGAGATGAGTGAGGAGATCGCTGAACTGCGGATGCAGATACGGGCACTTCCGTATGAACAGCGTCTTCTGATCGGAATGCGGCTGGCTGGCATGAATATGCGTGAGATCAGTGAAGTGATGGATGTTCGAACAAAGCGTGCTCAACAAATTGAGTTGTTGGCGATGATGGCGTTGCGGGATGCGATGCAAAAGAAGTTTCCTAGAGAGAGCGAATTTTAATGTCTGTTGAAGAACAGGTTGAAGAGAATACTGATCCGAGTGCCCATGTGAAGTTGGCGTTGAGTATCGCATCGGAGGTGTTGAAGAAGTTTGACCCGCGTGCATACCCGTCAGATCACGACATGTTCGGTGAAGCCATGCTGGGGCTCGTGCTGGCGTCGAAAGACTATGACCCAGAGAAGAGGTCGTTCGCGACATGGGCGCAGTACAAGATACGAGGGCGAATCGGCATCTATGCCGAGAAGGAACTTGCGTACAGGAAGAGGCGAAGTGAACTGGATTCGCTGGAGTTGATATTGTCGCCTGGTTCTGGTGGTGAGTTCGGGGACGATGACGATCTTGTGAAGATGAGTGCCAAGAAGAGACGCAAGTTGAGTGCGGATACTTGGAGTGAAGAGGATCGGGCAGACTTACGTGATGCGATCGAGCATGTGGGCGGTATGGAGGCGGTCGTGTTGAAGGCGAGGATGGACAATCACACTTTGGCTGAGATTGGCGCCGAGTACAACATCACCCGAGAGCGTGTCCGTCAGATCGAGAAGCAAGGGATTGAGATGACACGGGCGCGTGTTGGGCTGCAGAGTGGCGAAGTGTGGGCGTGATGTTCAGTTTTTAAGGGATGAGCATGAATCTGGAAACGGCACGGAAAATTGCGGACAAGTGTATTACTCCATCGACAGCGCGCATGTCGCCGGATGAGCGACACGAGGGTGTTATGCAGATGATCGAGGATTTGGCAATACTGGCCAGTCGAGACGGGTGTGTCGCGGCAGCGTGGGCTCTTGAGGTTATTGAGTCGATGGCTGACTATCGAATTGAGGACATGCTGTCGGTCAACATTCTTCAAGACCGGATGAACGACCTTGAGGATGTGAGGAATCTTTTGAGAGCACTGCAAGCCGAAATGGTGCGCAATAAGCACGTAGGGTGAGTAGCGGACTGTGGTTCCTTGGTTACTGTGGGAGAGTTCTGTGACAGTTGATGATGTTTTCGAATACCTCGCGTGCATGCCAACAAAGGATCGCCCAGTAGCACTGCGCACAGCAGGGAAGATGCTATCGGTGTGGATTTTCCTGCGAAAGGATAATGTGTTCCGCGATGATGTTGTCTATCGGCATGGGTTGCATAACAGGGTCGCAATCGACGAGTCTGATCCGACGCATCAACACGCTATTGCCAATGCATGGGCACTGTGTTCCAGGGCGGTTTCTCGTTTGAACGATGGGAAGTAAAGGCAAAGACATGAGTTCATCTGTAAACATGATCGTTCCTCGATCATTTCTGGAGCAGATCCTGCGAGAAGATATTGAAGCGAATGCAGTCGGTGAGATTGAGGCTGACGAGGATGGTGTGACGATTAGGCTCATCCATATGGACTTTGGCGGCTATCGCAGGGTTCTTCGGGAGTTGAGGCAAATGCTTGATTCACAAGGTGTGAAAATTAAGCCTGTGATGCCTCCGTCAATGACGCTCGAAGAGATTGCGGATCTGGAATCGGATGCTGAGTGACGTTTCATAAAGAAAACTCAAAGGTTGATAAATGAATATCCCGGTTGATTCAGTGCGTGAAATTGAGTCTGTTCCTCCATCAGACTTGAGGAGTTATGGCAGTGTTGCCCAGTTCACGGAAAAAACGAAGCCTGAACGCGCAACATACTACTGCAGTGGAGGACAAGCGTCACAGACAAACCTCGTCTTCGAATGTTCGTGGAGAGAAGAACGAATCGTGATCTACGTGTGCCTGACTATCATTGCTGTATGCTGGATTCTCGGGCGATGATTGCGATGTTTCCAGAGTACAAAGATCGGACATGCGGCGGTCATTACAGAACGGGTTGCTACGTCACTTGTGACACTGAGTACTCCCAGATCACAGTCGGTTACACGCATTCACTGTCAGTTGGTCACGCAATGGCAGAATTGCCCCATGCGAGGCTGGATCGTGTTCTGAGAGCGAAGCATGCTCGCATAGATCATGAAACAGCCGATCGAGTGGAGTTGGCGAAGTTGCTTGCCAGAGAATCGCAGCCGGTGCGGCATAAACGAATTCATAGAGCGTCAGCAAAAGGGTGATGTCGATGGGCGGGCTTAGCAGTACTACGATCGACGGTCAGCCTGTGAAGTACGGAGACCTGTGCAGTGTCGAGATCCACGAGGGCGACAAGAGCAGGTTCGTGCTGGCCGACTTCGTCGAGATGTCTGACGCGGGCGATGCGTGGTTTCGGTGTCGGTACGCCACAGACCGCGTCGGAGGTGATCGGTATTTTTCAGATTACCAAGTCAGTGTCGGTTGTATCACAGTGATCGGCGACGAGACGCCAGACATGTTTTGCGGGGAGAGTATCTGAGTAAGACACACGTCGTGTGAGTATGTTGGTCAAAAATGTCTCCTCCGAACGAGTGCCTGTCATTATCAGGTGACTCGTTTTCTTTTTTAGTGGGGTGGACTGTGATTTTGATAAAGCCGTCTGCTACGGCAGACAGTCGTACGTGTGATGTGGGGCAGGTGACGAAGGAGATGCTGCTGGAGTCAAGCCGACAGCATATTGGCGATGTCGTGAAGGCGATGGCGTTCTTCAGCGGGAAGCTCGTTGAGGCGGCTGGGGCTCACGATTACGACAAATTGACGGCGATTGATTGGTTCTTCTCCGACTTCCGCACGAAGTTTGTAGAACACGGCTGGTGGGACAATCATCGGAAGATCCATCGGCATCATTTGGGGCAGGAAGATGGTGTCCCAGAGGATGTGAATCTGTTGGATGTTCTGGAGTACATCGCTGATTGTGTGATGGCTGGTAAGGCGAGAAGTGGTTCCGTGTATCCACTGGTTGCGTCTGCGGAGTTGCTGCAGAGGGCGTTTCAGAACACGGTGGATCTGATCAGTAGTGAAGTCGAAGTCGTGCGAGAACCGCAGAGGGTTGAGTAAACGCGGACTTGTGATCCGCTGCTCACGGAACAACAGAGGAACAAACAGTGTCAGCAACACCAGACCAGAACTTTGCATCCGCGATCGAAACGCTGTACGGCGGGACTGCCGACACGTTTGTGGTTTGCGCTGGTGCTGGTCTGCCGGTTGCTCTCAAGAGTGTTTCGGAAGTCAAAACGCTGCTCGGTCAAGGCACGATGGCGGCGAAGTCCACCTATCAACTTAAGGTCGCACTTTCCGGATACGACCAGTTGTTGAGTGCGGGAACAAAAAAAGGGTTTTTCGATATCTCAATTCCCGGCGTGATCACTGGGTTCTCGGTCTGCTGCGATCCTGCAAACGAGCCGTCCGCAGTTGCAGCAGAATTCGATTTGAACACCGTCAACGCAAGCACTGGAGCACTGACAAGCGTTCTGTCTTCTGTTGCATCCATCGCAACGGGAGCCAATGTCAGCACGGGTGGCGTTGTCAACGGGAGCCCTTCAGTCGCTGCCGGTGACAAGCTAGCCGTGGACTGCGATCAGGGATCGGATGGAAAGTTTTACGTAGCAACAATCACAATCACAGCTTCCTAGGATAACGACAATGGCAGTAAACGAACTCACAGGAATTGACCGCGATAAAGACCGGTTCGTGGTCTTTCTTCCGGGGCAGGAAAACAGCACGAAGACCAACGAGATTTGGCCACGATTGGACGGCGGTCCAGTCAACGGCGGGTTCGTCAACGGTGAGATGTACTACAAGAAAGTCCACATCGATCCGCCTCCGTATGACCATCGGTATTCGCTCGTGACTACGCATGGAAAAGTTGAAACGGAGCCGACGCCGCCTGCTGGCTATCCCGTCGGAACGTGGCGACCGTTTTACGAGTTGGAACTGCGACCGCTGGAAACCCAATTGGCGCACATCGACACCGAATTCCAATACGAGTTGCAGCGTCGGTATCCACAGGTCGCGGACTTGTCGACGTACATCCTTGCGGCTGACATCATCACGAAAAAGCAAAACGGTGGTGTTCTGACGACTGAGGAGCAAGCCACACTCGACGCGATTAATGTGGTTGGCGACGGTGTTCGACTCATGGCCGATCGACGGGCTGAAATGAAAGCGGCTGCAACTGCTGGAGAGGATTACGACGTCACAGCGTGGCCGTCATGATGACGCCGGGATTTGGCCCGACTCGCAAGCAAAAGCCGTATTTCCCGTATCCGGAAAAAGATCGAGTGATTATCAACAGTCACAATTTTACGCCGGGGTTTTTGTATCCGTCGCTGCGGGACACTCTGCCTGTCGCTGGATATTATGCCCGGCTCGACACTGGTTCTGCAGTGTCGGATCAATTCACTGCTGATGGATCGCAGGACGGGACGCTGACGAACGGGGCAACGCGGGCAGATGACGGGGGTTTAGCGTATTCATTCGACGGAACAAACGACTACATCGCATTTCCGCTGCAGAGCTACGTCACGAGTGATTTCACACTGTCTGCGTGGGTGAAAACTACGTCGAACAATTATCAGTACGCAATTGCGATGGAAGGTGCGATCAGTCCTTCTGGACGCTGGGAGCTTCTGCGAGTTGATATTCAGGCAAACCGAGTTATCAGCGGGTATTTGTTTAATGGCGGGAGCGTCTACATTGGCGGCACAACAATCGCAAGCGACACATGGGCGCACGTGGCTTTCACGCGATCTGGAAACCTGTTTAAGTTTTTCGTCAATGGATCGCAGACAGGATCAGGGACCTACACGCCGACGTTGATTGCAGCATCACCGAGCATTAACGATCTTGGGGCTCGCCGCAATTCGCCGACGACTCTGCCGCTCGCGGGAAAAATTGACGACGTGTTGATTTACCCAATTGCACTGGACGCAACGAACATCGGATACCTCGCATCACAGCGTGGTGCGATTTACGCTTAGGGCACACCATGACCACACAATATGCAATAATCGGCACACCCGCAGGACTCACCGGGCTGACGATGCGTTTGTTTGCGAGCGAAGAGTCTGATGATGTGCTTTACACTTCAGATTCGATGGCAGAGCGGATGAATGCAAAGGGACAAATTCGGTTCGCGTTCGAAGAAGACGATGAAATCGAAGGGGATTATTTTGCAATCGTGACCACAGCGGGCGGAGCAAGGGTTGCTAGTGGTTGGCGGACGTTTGCGGGGACTGATGGCGAGACTGCGACAACGACGATCGTAACAGCGGAACTGGACTCCGATAGTCAGACAGCAATCGCAAACGCAGTCAAAGCCAGCAAGTTGGTTCTGTCTGCCACAATCAATGCGGGGAATACTGGTTGGATCACGATCGATGAGCCATCCGATGAACTTGCGATCGCAGGTTATCTGGATGGGTGTCTGATGGTGATCACAGACACGTCGACGGGTCTGCAGCAAACGCGATGGATAATGGCACACTTCCTCAGTGGTGGTGATGCTGGATTCAATCCAGATGCAGCATTCGGGTTCACGCCAGTTGCTGGTGACACGATCGACGTCTACGCAACAGATAGATGGACAGCGAATGTCACGTACTGGAAGGGGACGTCACCTCTTGATCTTTCGAGTCAGAGAGTTCAGGTTGCAGATAGTGCGGGGGTGACAACACTCACGAATCGTCTGACAAGCTTGCGGGCGGCAAATCTTGACAATCTCGATGCTGCAATCAGTGTGATTCAGTCGCAGGTCACAGCATTAAACAACCTGAGTGCGAAAACCAATATCTTCGGTCCATTGTTGCTGGAAATACCAGACAGCGGGACGCGAGTATATGTCTATGAACTCGTGATCAAAGACGACGAAGATGCACTCGTCGCGTTGGACAGCGATCCGACGTGGACTTTGGTCAATGCGTCTGGCACTGATCGTTCGTCGCTAATCACTTCAAGCACAACAATCGCCACAGGGCGATATGCACTGACAGTGACAGTCGGGACGTCGACAACAACGGAAGCACTGAAGCTATCAGCATCGGGTGCTGTGGGCACTGATCCACGATTCGCTGTTCTGATGCCACAGGTTGTTGACTATGACAGTGCAACACAGATCAACACGATCTTGACGCGACTTGGCACACCAGCGGTGTCAGTTTCTGCAGACATTGCGTCAGTCAAAGTAGACACAGGAACAACACTTCCAGGATTGTTTGCCACACTGACAACAAAGATCCGAAAGTTCTTTCAACTTTCACTGCGAAAAGACGCTGCGATCGCAACTGACAATGCGACAGAGTTGGGAGAGATCAACGCGAACGGTGGAAATGGTTCAGGTGCATATGCAAACACGACAGACTCACAGGAAGCAACCGTCGATCGTGGCAACGTGGCATGGATTGGTGGCGGCAGTGGAGGAGGTTCAGATGCGACTTTGATGCTGAGTACTGTGATTGACTCTGCCACGAGCCAGACGGTACTTGTTCTTGAAGACGGGTCTGATGACAACGACGTGTACAACGGGCAGCTCGTTGTCATAACAGATGCGGAGAACGCATCACAGAAGGCGAGAGTTCTGGCCTTGGATTATGTCGGCCTCACGAAGACACTCACGCTGGAGAATGCACCTGGATTTGAGGTTGCTGCGGGTGATGAGGTTTCTATTGTCGCCGTCGCTGGACTTACAAAGGCACAGCAAGAGTCGTTCGACATTATTGAGGAAGGCGCTAGCCGTATTTCAGGGTCTGCGATTCAGTGGATCGGTAATGTCGCTCCTGGTGGAGTTGTGTACCTGACGGTCGGTGATGATCATGTGAGCGTCATTGCAAATCAGGTCGATATCCCAATCCCTGACCCTGGCGGTGCATTACATGCCAAGTTGAATGCGGATGGAGTCACAGTTCAGTGGGGTGCTGGTCAGGGTATCACTGGCGGTAAGATTCTTGGGACGTTTGTGAGTTCGAGTTATAGTAATGGTGTAACGACTGTCAGGATTGAAGTTCCGGATTGTCAGCCAACAGGAAATATCCGCCTTGAGTACATCTGGCAGTTGCAGAGAACGCTGGATTCGAAGAAGGCGACACTTTCTCAGGGGAAACTGTTTGTTCGCGCTGACATGATCGAGGTCCACTAGCGTATAGGTATGCAGATGAGTGTCACAGGGATGGTACTGACAGCAGTGGTTGTGATGCTCGGAATCTACGACATCATCGCGGCATTCCGTGGAGGCGTGAATTCAACGATATCGCGTGCGATGCAGATGGCTGGGTTTCGTTCTCCAACGGTTGTTTTCGTTCTTGGAGCAATCTTCGGCCACTGCTTCCTGCAAATGGACTTTCAGGGAGCAAAGACCCCTGAAGACGTGTTGTTCATTGTGATCGTCGTGGCAACGGTCTGCACGGTGTGTGGCTGGGTTGCTGGGAGGACCAGCAAGGAATAGTTGTTTTTAACTGATCCACCAAGTGTGGAAACAGATCAGGCACCGTCAGGAATGGCGGTGCCAGCATTCAATAACAATCGGGAGGCAGGTATGTGGCGTGTTCTGCTCATGTTGGTTTTCGCTTTCGTGTTTCCTCACAGCAGATTGTTTGGCCAATATGGTCCACAAGTCCGCATCACCAGCGGTGGGATGCAGTCGTCCGGAGTCGCAATATCCGAGACAGAAGTCCTGACTGTTGGGCACGCCTTCACCGATGGTTCCCACGTCAGGCTTGAGTTTGTTGGCGTGGAACACAATGTGATCGTTCCAGGGTATGTCGTCGTCACGGATCACGACAGAGACCTTGGGTTGATTCGCCATAAACTGAAGAATGTGGCGTGGCTGAAGCGTCAGAGGGCTAAAGGAAAGTCACTTCAGATCAAGGGGTTTCATGGTCTGGATGAACCTATGCGCGTTATGAGAGGCGAAGTGATCGCGTCTGGTGCAGCAGGAAGTAATGGGGAACCATTGCTTGTTGTTGATTGCGAAGCAGTGCCGGGACTCTCTGGATCGGGTGTGATAGAGGGTGTCGATGACGAAGAGTTCGTTGTCGGAATCCAGTCGGCTGGATCTAAGCAGACGTATTGTGCGACTTTTGATCAGATCGAGGTATTTTTGTCGAGTAATCGCCATCAATCGAAGTAACCCCTGCGTATAGGTACTGTGGGAGAATTGTTCTGGGGAGAGGCGATGGCAAAGGTAAAAGTAAGTGCTCGCGATGTTGATAACATCTGCCAAGTTCGGTCACGTTCGCAGTTGGTGTGGGTGGAGCGTCTGGATGCAGATCTTCGAGCGGTTTGCGAAGAGACGCGAGATCGTGTTGTGAAGCAAGACTTGCCGCCGTATGTGGTTGCTGAGAATTTAGCGACATACTTGCTGGTGCGCGGATTCAAAATCAGCACTACAACCATTGGAAGATGGCTCGCACATGCCAAGAAAACGAAGTAATGCAGTCACGGCTGCAGAATCGATCGTCGGAAATGCCATCGCAAAGACTGCAAAAGAACCGCATGAGTGTGAGCGTGTCGACAGTCAGTGGGTTGGCGATGGATACAAGATATCTGTCGAGACGCTGAAGAGGATCACGACTCCAGAAGAGGCGATGCGGAAGGCTGGTATCGATCCTCTGGTATGGCGACCAGTGAAGACGATTGTTAATTCGTGGGAAGTTGTCTTGAAGATGCCTGACGGAAAGGGCGGGTTCAAGCCTGTTACGAAGCCGTTGTGGCAGGTGAAGGTCGAACTTCATCGGAGAGTGCCAGAGGAATCAGTCAATGCGTTTGAGGCGTTGGCAAACAAACTGCCTCGGCTGAATCTCAGTCCAGTGAAGTATCGAAAGTCGAAGGGTGCATCACGTCTGCTGATAGGGTGTGCAGACTTCCATTTCGGAAAAGCGACAGTCGACAAGAAGGGGAGTCTTGCTGCGGTTGAGTTGTTGTTCGATCGAATGACGAATCACATGATCGATCAGGCAGCGAGTGCAGACCTGAGTCATATCTACTTCATCAATCTGGGTGATCTGCTGCATTGCGACAATGACGCTCGCACGACGACGAATGGAACGCCCCAGGATACGGTGGCAGGGTTTCATGAGATTTATGAGGCAGCTCAGATCAGTATGATCAGGGCGTTGGAGCGGTGCCGTCAGGTAGCGAATACGACACTGGTTACGACGCAGGGGAATCATGACTGGGCGGCGAGCCAACATATCAGTTCGGCGATGAAGGCGATCTTCAGGGGCACGAAGGGCATCACGATCGACAACAGCCCAGACCCACGAAAGTTCTGGACTTCGGCGTGAACCTTGTTGGGATGGCTCACGGGTGTTCTGAGAAGGTGACAATGTATCCAGGGTTGATGTCGATGCAGCGTCCAACGGAATGGGGGCGCACGTCGAACAGGTTGTTCCTGAGAGGTCACCTGCATCACAGGCAGGCTGTCAGGACTCACGATACACTGGAGCAGGATGGTTGTGTTGTTTACACGTTGCCAAGTCCGTCAGGGGCTGACGGGTGGCATGATCGGTCAGGGTATGTTGGGAACAAGCGATGTGTGCAGAGTTTCCTGTTGAGTGAGAAGTGGGGTACACAGGCGATCTATGAAGCGTCTGTGGCTGAGTTGATTGGCGATGTCTAAGGGGCGTGTTGTGGCAAAGACAGTTTTCGAGTGCCCAGTTCTGATGGTGGTTGGTGTTGTCGATGGAGACACGCAAGACATCATGTTGGATCTGGGCTATTCGACTTACCGGAAAGTGCGTACGCGGCTGATGGGAATTGATACGCCCGAGATGAGCACGCCTGCTGGGAAACTTGTGAAGGCTGTCGTCGAGAAGTGGCTGAGTGATGTAGTTGTTGAGAAGTACAAACTTCGGTGGATCAGTAGCGACATCGATATGTACGGTCGGTCGGTGGGCGTGTTTGTGAACTCAATGAATCAGGGTGAGACCTTAAATGCGTTCTTGATGCGCATTCGAGTGGCAAAGGCATACAGCGGAGAAAGCAAACGCCCATCGTGGTCGATTGAAGAATTGAGGGCAGCAGAGTCTGGGGCGCGAGCGTATTTGGATCGATGAAAGGAATGTGGGAATGCTGAGTAGTGATGAACCCATCATCCTGTTGGATATGGATGGGGTTCTGGTGAATTTCAATAGAGGTGCCATAGCAGCACATAAGATACCGATCGATGAGGATCAGATTACTGCGTGGCGTTGGTATGACCCGTACTGCACGGAGAATGAGTTTTATTCAAGAATCTCGGCTATACCAGACTTCTGGATAAATCTTGAGAAGCACGAGTGGGCGGATGAGTTATTTCGGATGTGCAGTCTGACGGCAAAGGTGATCTTCGCAACGTCCCCGATGCTGTGTGTTGGTTGCCCGAGTCAAAAGGTTCAGTGGTTGCGGAAGCATGGGTATTTGGCAGAGTGGTCTACGGATTACATGCTGGGACCATACAAGGAACTGATGGCGCGGCCGAATACGATCCTGATCGATGACAGGCACAAGAACTTGGTGGACTTTGCTGTGAAGGGCGGGCATACGATTGCGTTCCCGCAGAGATGGAACAAGGCCAGCCACGAGATCGGGGATCGACTCGGGTATGTGAAGCGTGAGTTGAATCGGATTGTTGGGCAAATTGTTACGGGTTGAGTTTTGCGTATAGGCACTGTGGGAGGTTGTGATGCTGTTGGAAGAAGGTAAGAGATACGTTTTGATGAATGGGCATGTGACCAGCCAGGTCTCAAGCAAAGGAAGCAGCAGCGGGAAGTTCCGTGGTTGGGTGCTTATTGATGGGGAGTGGGATTCGTTACAGTGGGACGGCGATGGAACAGTGTATGGCAATCTTAGTAACTGGGATGTGTCCCACGAGTATGTGGAAGAACATGTGGCAGAATCGCCTATCGTCACTCCGTCCGCAGTGACCATTGATGTCGACAGGAAGTACCAAACGTTGAGTGGTTATCCAGTGAAGATATTGAGTCGGCGTGGCGACGGATGCTTCGTTGGGTTGATCGAATGTGGAGGTGATCTAGGAGTATCTTACACGGAGGTATTTCAACCAGACGGGACTGTTATTAAGGCGCCTGGCCTGCGAATCACTCACGAGATCACGGAGACGGTTACAAAAGAAGTACCACCATCGCCAGAACCACTGATCCGCACGTTCGAGACAGGGGCGACTCGCAATCTGGACACGAACAAACTGGACTACGACGGGTTCTTCTGCCCGATGTCGATGCACCGATTCGCCGAGTACATGCATTCTCATCGGAGGCAGAAAGATGGGAAGATGCGAGACGCCGACAACTGGCAGAAGGGCATCGGGTTCGATGTGTACATCAAATCGATGTTTCGCCACTTCATGGACCTGCGACTGCTGCACAAGGGTAAGGTCGCATTGTCTCCAGAAGATCAGCACGAGATCACGATTGACGAGGCGTTGTGTGCGATCATGTTCAATGTGCAGGGTTATCTGCACGAGTACTTGAAAGCGAAAGAGAAAGAATCCAGCGATGTTTGATCTGCTCGCCCAATTCTTTCAGTACGTCCTGGACTTCCTGCCTCGCCCTCAGATTGTTGGACCAACTGAGGGCGCAGCGTGTTATTGGTTTGGGAGGTACGGCAGAGAAAAAGGACCAGGAATCTACATCGTGTGGCCGATCGTCCAGTATTGGCGAACGCACGTCGTTGTGAGTCAGATCTGTGAGACAGCGATCATTGCAGCAACGGATGAGTCCGGTGAGAGCTGGAAGTGGCGACTTGCGATTGAGTACGAGATCTGTGACTTGCTGAAGTTTGAGAGTTCGTCTTTCTCCAGTCAGAATCATCTGGAACAATTGGGTGGTTCGGCGTTGGTGTCGATCATCAGTTCAAACAACACTGAACGTCTAACAAACAGTACGTCGTTTTCGATCTGCAAGAAGATTCGGGAGCGTATTGAGGAACCTGCAAGGAGCAGGGGCATTGAAGTCATCGCCGTGCGATCTGTGATGGCGGTGAAGTGTATGAGCCTGTTTGTGAGTCAGGCGGAGCGGATAGCAGATTAGTTCTTGTGAGATTATCGAAAGCCGTTCAGGGGAATCCTGATCGGCTTTTTTTGTTGGTATTCACATGGCGTGAGACGCTTCGGGTCAACTTTGGCCAGAAAAGCAAAGGCAGCGTCAATATCGTGGTATGTCAACTCCATCCACATTATTGACGGTTGCTCGCGACTCCGCGTTGGCGGCAATTGAGATATCCGACTGGTATGAGGTGTATCGTCAGTGCTTAAAGGCATCGGCGATTATATCGACCATTCCAGACTCGGAGGTCGGCGGAAACATGTCGTCAATGGTCTGGGACCGCAAGGGCATCCAGAACCTGATGGCAGAAGCCAAGCGAAACATGAACGATCCTGGGATGTCCGCCGATCCGAATCAGTGTGGATTCCAGTTCTGTCAGGTTGAGTACACAGGCATCAGGGACCGTGATTGCTGCGGAGGTTGCGGCTGATGTTTGATTTCATCAGGTCGTTCTTCATTGGCAAGCCTGCTGGCCCGATGTTCGGCGGTTCTGATGATGCGCAGGATCGGCAGCAAGAGGAGTCTGAGGATCAGCAGATTCGACGATGGGATGCCGCGCAGACGCATCGTCTGAATAGTGCTCAGTTCGAAAATGTGACTGGGCGGAGTATTAACGAAGATCTTGAGTTCTCTCTTCCTGTTCTGATGTCCCGCTGCATGGCAGAGGCGACGACGAATCCAGTGATTGAGGGGATTATTGACACGCATGCAATCGATGTCGTTGGTCCGAATGGACCGAACTGGCTTGTTAGCCCGCGTGATATTCAGTTACTCGAAGGCAACGAACCGCTCAAGGAAGCATTCGGCAAGTACGCAAGTGCTGCTGAAGAGGTTCTTCAAGAGTGGTTTAAGTCGCCGCATTTGAATGGTGAGTTGACTGGTCCAGAAATGCTGGAGCAGGACATCTGGCATCAGTGGACGTGTGGGAATTCGATCATTCAGGTTGTTGACGATAAGTCGGCTCGCCGTGGTGATATCAGCCTGCGATGGCAGGAGATTCATCCAGAGCGAGTGTTTACGAACATTCTGTCGACGGTTCAGGCGTCTAAAGGGAACGCGGTTGTACTCGGGGTTGAGGTCGACGAGTACGGCAAGAAGATGTTCTACCATGTTCGCGAGGTCGACAAGTTCGGTCGTGGTGACTTGAACTATCGGCACAAGAGAATCAAGGCGTCTTCGATCATTCATCGATACGTTTCAAGAGAAGCGGGCCAGTTGGCAGGTGTGCCGTGGTTGGCGTCGAGTTTGCCTGTGATCGCAGATCTGAGGCAGTTCGATAAGTTCACAATGGAAACGGCTAAGCTCGGCGCTAGCCTCGGCGTTATCTTCCAAGATAGAGGCCCAGGTCCAGCAGGCCAGACTGGCAGAACTGGATCTCGAAATCCTACTCCGCTAAGGAAAAGTGGATTAGCGGAAATGATGCTTGCGCCTCCGAATACAGAGGCGGTTCAAGTCGATCCAAAGCATCCTGGGGCTCAGTACATCCCGTATCGTGCAGAGAGAATGCGTGATATTGGGCGAGCTGTGCAGATGCCTTTGCTGATCGTGCGTCTTGGGGCAGAAGATCATAGTTTTAGTTCTGCGCGGTTCGACGCACAGATCTATCAGCGTGGCGTGAGGCGTCTTCAGGCTCGCCTGCTGCATAAGTATCGACCGTCAATGATGGACGTGCTTCGAGAGGCTGAGTTGATTGGCCTTATCCCGCGCCGTCCGATGGCGATTGAGATCACGGGTTCATTCACGGACTTGCCACATGTTGACCCCAAGAAAGAGGCGGATGCAACAGCCATTAACCTCGGCAACATGACAACGACATTGATTGATGTGTGGCAAGAGGCAGGCAAGCGCCCACAGGATCAGGTCGCGAAGTTACGACGGCAGGTAACGCTGCTGAATGATGTTCAGGATGGGTTTGGTGACAAGTGGCTGTTGTCGCAGATTGCGATGAATGGGCCAGAGCAGTTGTCTCAGGCAGAGGCAGCAAAAATAAACACAGAAGCAGGCGACACGCCAAGTGCAAAGGAGAACGATTGATGGTTCAGTTTGTAAGACAAGGATCGACCCGATCAGACATTTCATGCCGAAGTCTCGAAACACGAGCGAACTCGGCTGATGCTGAGAATATGACAATCGATGCCATTCTCAGTACAGAAGCACCAGCCCGAATGATGGACTGGTACAACTGGGAGGAGATGGACGAGATCTTGCTGGCAGATGGCAGAAGCAAGCTTCCGCATATCGTGATGCTGGATACTCATGATCGATCGAGCATCAACAAGATCCTCGGTCATATGGCAAACCTGCGAACGGAAGGCACTGACACGATCGTTACGTGCACTTTCGATCGAGACGATCCAGAAGCCGTGAAGGCGTTCAATAAGTACAAAAACGGTCACGCTCGCGCATTGAGCGTCGGCTACTCGGTGATGAAGTTCGTCGACATTCCCCCAGGCCAGTCTGAGATGGTTAATGGGCGGGAGTATAAGGCACAGAAGAACCGCAAGATGCGAATCGTCACTAAGTGGCGAGTTGATGAGGGTTCGCTTGTTCCTATCGGAGCGGACAAGAACGCACTGTCTCGATCAGGTGCCAGAGGTGCATCGTTCCAGGTTGAAGACGGCGAAGCAGAAAAGATTCTTGCGATGCGAGAGCAAGATAAAAGAAAAATGCAGCGACGGCGCAAACAGCGTCAAGATCAGGTTGCAGAAATTGAAACTGTCGCGACCGCAGAACTCATCCAAGGTGAGACGCTGTTGAGAGCAGAACCAAACCAACAGGTGGTGATCAACATCACGAACGGCGAGGTTAAGACAGAGCAGGTTGAGGGAGTGATCACTGAAGTCACTACGGAAGTGACGAGTGATGCTAGGACAGAAGTTGAAACGTCTCCAGAGTCGGAGACTCGCACAGAAGAAACCGCAACCGTTGCGGATGTAACCATTTTGCCTGCCGAGTCCGGCGGCGCTACAGAAAGGAAAGGGATCGCAATGAGCGAGACCACCAGCCCTGCCGACAACGAGCAGGACAAGGCACAGATTGAGGCTGCTCGCAAGGCAGCACGCGAAGAAGGTATCAAGGCTGAACGTGAGCGTCAGGTTCAGATCCGAAAGCTTGCTGGCAGCGACGTCAGTCAGGAGACTCTGGCGAAGTGTCTGGAAGATGCGGATTGCACTCCAGAGGCAGCCGGTGCACTGTTCCTGGCAGACATTCGCTCACAGCGAGGGAAGCCTGTTGAAGTCGACGCGCCGAACGTGATTACGACTCGCAATAAGCGTGAGCGTGATTGCAATGTCGACGTTCTGACGACTGCACTCGCTCTGCGAGTTGGTGGCGAGAAAGTCGCTCGTGCCCTGCCGTTCATTAGCTTTAATGAGCGAACCGGCAAGATGACGATGAAGCCGATTACGGAACTCACGGATGAGCGACGTAAGCAGGTCGAAGACAACATGAACAAAGCCGAGCGGATGGAGCAGTACTCACAGATTCGTCTGTGTCGTGAACAGCTTCGCAACCGAGGCATTGACGACTTCGATGAAGACGACTTCGAGGAAATCGCTCAGCGTTCGTTCTCGACGCCCGGCGTCACAACGATCTACACCCAGACAGTTGGTGCGGTTCTGCTGGCGAACCTGATGGAAATCAGCGATTCGACTCAGGGCTGGTGTGATGTTCGGACAGTGCCAAACTTCAAGAGCAACGAGTTGCATCGTCTTGAAGGTGGTGCGTTGGCTCGACGTATTCGCGGCAAAGAAGCGGCTGAATCAGAGTTCGCGGACACGATGGAAACCTACAAGGTCCATGAGTACGCCAACAAGATGAAGATTGATCGTCAGGATCTGATCGACGACTCTCTTCAGGCTTGGAGCACAGTTGGAAGCAACTGGGCCTATGCAGTTGGTGATCTGCGACCTTCGCTGGTTTACGGTGCTCTGAGTGCGAACGCGGCTCTGAGTGACGGTACTGCCCTGTTCCATGCAGATCATGGCAACCTGACCGCAAGTGCTGGCTTGAGCCACGAAACTGTTCAGGCGTCGATGAATCGACTGGCAGCGATGAAGGGTGCGAATGGAAACATTCTCGGTCTTCGCGATGCGTACCTGGTCGTTCCACAGGCACTGTACTACGACGCGAAACGCATCCTGAATGCGACCGAAGTTCGTAGCAACGAATCAGGGATCAAGCAGTACGGTACTGCAAACATCCTGAGTGGCGAGCCGATCACGCTGGCTGCAGATGTTCGTCTGTCGAGCGGTTTCGTGTATCCATACACGGGTATTGCCGTCGCTGGTGCCCCAACGACTTGGTATCTGGCTGCCAAGGGCGGTCGATACGGAGTTGTTGTTGGTTACCTGCAGGGTACGAATGGTATGCCAACGATGCGAACGAAGACTCTGGACGGTGGAAGCTACGGCATCCAGATGGACATGAATCTGGACATCGGCATCGGCTTCCAGTCTCACCAGGGTATTGGTAAGCACACGGCGTAGCGTATAGGGACTGTGTGAGGGCAGTCGCAGTGGCTGCCCTCTTTCGAGTATCGCCAAAGGGGTTGTGTCGTGGAAGAACAAGAGCAAGACCTGTACTACCTCGAAGACGTGATGGTTGCGTCTTCAGGGTCAGGAATGAAATTGATGGGTCAGGTCGTCGACGTCGAGGACGTGAAAGACAGCCTTGGGTGGTTGCAGCAGATGCATAAAGTCGGGAATCGCGAAGAGTATTTGTCGCGTTGCCCGCAGCCAGAGGTTGAGGTGGAAGTTCCAGTCGTTGAGGAATCAACGGTTGTTGAAACGACGCCAGAAGTTGTAGACGTCGACGCTGTCGCGTTGATCGATAAGGCCAAGGAAGTGCTCTCGAAGGGTAAGAAGAGGCTGGCAGACTTGGCGGTTGATTGTGAGTCCACTGAGGCGGTGCTGAAGCCGTTGTTGACGAAGGAAAATGGTTTCCTGTTGAATCAGCAGGGTTGGTACAGCGTTCAGTCTGTTTCGTAGTTTCAAGAACAAAACCCGCAAGGGAAAAATAGGAGAGTTGCGATGGGTCTGTTTCAGACTTGTGATGATGTGAGTATCCAGACTGTTACCTCGACTACGTGGTATTCTGGTCAGTTTAAGACAGCAAAAGACGGTCGTCTTGGTGTCGTTCAGAGCCTGAAGCCTGCTGCTGTCGGCGATGAAGTATCGCTGGCACACAAAGGCCAGGTGACGTTCGTTGCTGGTGAAGCGTATAACGCCGGGGAAGATGTTTTCATCAACCCAGCGGATCAGGCGAACACGGATGAAGCGACATCCAATTACGTTTACGCGGGTAAGACGCTGTATGCCGTGTCTTCTGGTGCGAAGGGTGTTCTGTATCTGAACTCACCAGCACTGCGTGACACTGACACTTAATCAAAGTGTTTTCCTGCTGCCCAGTATGCCGTATCCCACAGCGGTTCCGAACGCCCCATCGGGCTGGGCGGCAGGTTTCTCAGATTGGTAGTGAAGTATGTCGCATCGAGAGTTTCAGGCTGAGCACGGCATTGAAAGCCATTTCGAATGGAACGGCGAGTACGTACTTCTGAATGGGACTGATTCGGTGGTTGCGATCGTAAACCTTGGACTTCCTGTCACAGACTACGATCGTGGGAAAGGTGTTTCTCATCGCGGTAAAGTGATGTTCCCGGCAGCACAAGTATTGACGATTCACGATCATGTTGTGATCGACAGTGTGCGATGGGAGATTGACAACGGACGTAAGCCAGAAGATGGGGCAAGGATCTGGCATATCGTTCGCCGCGAGAAAGAATACACGATGCGGAGATCTGCCCCTTATCGGGGCGAGTAGTGACGTTCCTTCCGTTGTTTGAAGGGAGGCGATCCTACGGCGATCGGTGTGTTCAGTGGCGTCAGTACCTTGCTGACGCCACTGTTTGTATGACGGGAACGAACGGGGGTTGTTGTGGCTGGGTTCAAGGCACTGTATTGCACGATTCAGCATCTCAGAACAATGGTCTCTCAGAGTGAGACGTTCCAAGAGATTACGGGAAGTGCAAACGCGGAGGAGGCGTTAACGCGGATCACGATGCTTGCTGCTGAAGATGAGGAAAGCGAGGAAGCAGGTGAGGATTATGTCAGTGTGTCTCAGTTTCCTCGGGCAATTTTGTGGCCACTTGGTCCACGGTACATCAGAGGAACGAACAATACATTCAGTAGTGTTTCCCCAATAATCATCACTATGGAAATGGTAATACCGGATAGTGTTCCAGATACGGTGAGTGATGGTTTCGATTACTTCTCCCCATTGATGGACGAATTCATTGATGAGGTGCTGAAGATGAGTGTTACAAGAAATCCGGGGATGCTGAATATTGCAGAGGCTAGTGTGGTGTCTCCACCAATGCCAATTGAGAAAAAGAAGTCACAGGGTGTTCGGATCTGGGACTGTGATGTGGAAGTGATCGCGAAGGGGTAGTGATGTTTCGGAAGATTTCAATCGAAGCAACGATGTTGACGCGGGATTCGATCACGCGACTGGCAACAGAGTTGAATCGTGAGACAGGGCTTGAGCATGCTCGCCACACTCTTCCGTTGCACTTCACGATGGGGGCGTATCAGCGATACAAGTACAAGACGCGAAAGCGTGGGTACACAACCAGAAAGAAACGTCGGTTCGGTCATACGAACCCGAACGAATACTCTGGTGCATTGAAAGCAATCATCCTTGCAACCGCACCAGCGGGAGTGAGGGCAACATCCAAGGGTGTACGCATCAGGGCGAAGGGAACTCGCCAGCATAAGATGTGGAAGTACACGAGGGAAGAGTTGGAGCAGGTTTCAGCGAGTGAGCTGGACCGATACGGAAGCAATTGGGCTCGCGGCTTTGCCGATCGAGCAAAACGTCCAGAATACAAGAAGAAGACTCGAATCTCGAAAGGCAGATAGGCATGGCACATACGTCATGGGATATTGTGATTGGCTCTGGAAGTATCAAGAACATCCAGAGTGTTAGCTTCAATCAGAACGCGGCGATCATCACTGAACGTGCTGCGGGTGCTCATGCACCAGGGAAATTGTATCAGGGTAACTCAGAACCGATGGTGACGTTGAGTTCAACGGACATCTCTGGTCTGGTTGCGTTGAATACGAGCACGTTCGCTTCGGTCGGGATCTGCCTGAAAGAAGTGACGACGACTGTACCGCTGGCAAAGCGTGCAGACTGTGCTGTTACGGCAGCGGGTTCTGTGCATACGGCGTTTGCGTGTAACAACACGATCATTATCCCGACATCGTTTGAAGCGAGTCAGGATTCGGATACGGGTGCGACATGCAGCATGGAAGCACGATTCCGGTCTTCAGATGGATTGGCCAGTCCGATCACTCTGACGAACACGGCTTCACTGGCGTCATCAACGCTGGGCGACTCGTTTGGTCTGGGCCCGGTATTCATCAATGACGTTGAGATCACGGAGTTAGTGGGAATCACCGTCACACCGAACATCACTCTGCAGATCCAGCGAGTTGGTGGCGGGATTTATCCTGTTGCTCACTACCTGATCAGCACCGAACCAGTGTTCGACATCACGTCAGAGAACGTTGCGTTGCTGACAGATTTCGTCCCGAACTTCGGGTCGTCTGTTGCAATCGATGCGTACTTCCGTAAGCGTCTGGACGGTGGTGTGTTTGTTGATGATGAGGACGAGGAGCACGTTCGGTTCAGCAGTGCTGGCGGACTTGTGAAGGCTGACTCGATGGAAGTGAATCGAAACAGCAACGGCACGATCACTCTTCGATTCCATGCGAAGGCGATGACTGCGGCGGCAGGTGTTGCGATTGAGTATCCTGAGTGATACGTATAGGGACGATGTGGCGGCAGTGGGTGCCGCCACAGTTTTCTGAAGAGTTCTATAGGGGCGAGTGATGTCGAGATACATGATCTTTCTGGAAGACCGTGAAGGTGCTCCAGATACGGTGCCAGAGTACTTGAAGTCTGTTGGTCTTGAAGACCATGCTCAGGGCGCAGAAGTGATGGTGGTGACAGCCAAGGAGTCCTTCACAGGGCAGCCTGGCAAGTTGATTGCATGGAAAGCGATCGGCGATAACCAGCATCGGATCGATCAGGAGAAGCAGATCTACATTCACAACAAGCGGAATAACTACCATGTTGTGATCTGGAAGGATGCTCCCCCGAAAGAGGCTGAGTTGCGTCGGGAGAAGACTCAGGGCGGAAAGTTCATTCGTTTTGGTGAAGACGGCGATCAGTCATCATGGAAGATTGCCGCACACGGACAGATCGATCAGCGGATTCACTTTGAAGACGATGAGTCGGTTCGGTTCACTCCGATTCGGAAGTATGCGTGGTTCGTTGATGAGTGCCAGAAGATCCTAGAAGAGACGATGACTATTGAAGGTGATTCGGTCTCTTACAAGTACAGCATGGCGGATGCGGCGGCACTTGTGCTGAAGAGTCTGCGGATCAATTATCGGATCACTCCCGAAGTTGTGAACCATTTGAACCTGCTGACGATCAAGAACATCAGTGATGCGTATCAGGCGATTCTCGGCCTGAACTTCAAAGCGGAAGACGAGTAGAGAAGACGGGACTTAAAGTAGCCGCTGGCAATTGCTGGCGGCTTTTTTTTGGCGAATAGAGCGGAAGCGACAGATGTCTAACGAAATCGATATTCAGTTACAGAACTCACAGGCATTCGGCCAGTTGCAGAGTGGGTTCACTGCAATTGAGAAGAACATGGCGAGCATCGTCGTGACCCTCGATCAGATCGTGAAGGCATCGAAGCATGCAGAGGATGCGCAGAAGAAGGCTGCTGAAGGGCCGCTCGATTCGATTAAGAAGGCACGAGATGCAGTACGCGCATACCAGAAGCAGGTAGAAGAAGCTGGCAAGGGGACACCACAACTTGCGACTGCGATTGCACGGTTGGCGGATGCGAGAGCAGAACTAACTCGCCAAGAGCGTACAGCATCTTTAACGATGAACACGACGATCGGAAGAGTCGTGCAGTACAATGCACTTGGTACAGCCGTTAGTACGGTGTCTGGCAACTTGAAAGAGATGTACCAAATCGCAAGATCAGCAGCAGAAGCTGCTGGGATGAAGAACATTGCGATGGGTGCAGACAGTCTCAATAAGTCTCTTCAGACGACAGTGACACTCCAGAAGCAGGTGAAGCAATCACAGGACACGACAGCATCGTCCAGTGGCGTAAAGAGTATGGAGGTAGCCACCGATAGCCTGAATCAGTCACTGAAAGAGACGATTGATCTCCAGAAGCAAGCAAAGCAGGCGAGTGACAAGCTTTCGGCGTCAGGTGGAACACAAGGGATCACCTCTGGTGTCGATGCGTTGAATAAGTCGTTGCAAGACACGATTGATCTTGAGCAGAAAGCAAAGCAAGAGCACGATCAGTTAGTTGCATCTGCATCAAAGTCAATCAACGTGGGTATTGTGACTAAGGAGGCAGTGTCAACTGGTCGTGAACTTCAGTCTGTGACCGAGAATACGTCCAGTGCAATTCGGTCTCAGGAGGTTGTTCGAAAAGAGGTTTTGAATATTGCAAAAGAAGAACTGTCTATTCAGCAGCAGATTGTGAGAGCAATCAATGATCAGCAGGCGGCGTTCAAGAGTCGTGGTGGCAGGGGAAACATGTCGATTGCTGGACTGCGAAATCAATTGCAGGGAGTGTCTGGCGGTGACTTTGATGCAGCGTTCAGAGAACTTATTGCAAGCGAAGTGTTGCAGGCAAAGGTTGCGTCTAAGAAGAATACTGGCGCTGCGGGCAACTTCACAGATGGTGGTCGTGAATTCAGTCAGGTTTCTATTGGAGACCAAGAGAAGTTCCAGTCTGCAATGCGAGCGATGGCGGCTAAGGAACTTCAGGACGTTCCTAATCGGCAGGGTATGACAACCCGTGAGTTGTACGAGGCAACACGGTCTGCGCGCGAGTCTAGAAGGAGCATGCAGACACAGTTCTACAACGACTCTCTTGGTCAGAATGGTGGCGGTTTTCTGTACCACACGCTGATCAAAGAGGCGGAAGCGGACAGAAGGAAGGTCAGTGATGATCTTCGCCGAGATATCACACAGCGACTCACGAGCGGTCGAAAGGATGAGTTGACGGCTAACCTTCAGGGGATTGAGAATCAACTGAATGACCCAAGCACACCCAAGTCGAAGCGGGGATCGCTGTTCAAAAAGAAATATGCGATCGAACGTGAACTCAACAAGAATGACGAAGAGTACAGGAAATTCGTTGAGGAACAGAATGCGCCAAAGAAAGGATCACCAGACTACTTCCGAGCAAGGATTCGCGAAAAGGAAGACAAGCTTGGTCGAGAGACTGATGAAGATGCAAGGAATCGACTTCGCCGAAGCATTGAGAGAAATAAAGAGTTCTTGAACAGGGCGGAGAACGCACCACGTCGACGCGATGGGATGGAGCGGTCACTTCGCACTATCAATGATCAATTGGGTGCGTCTGGTTTGAGCGCAGACGCCCGCAAGTCGCTGTACGATCGTAAGTATCAACTTGAACGCCGCATGAGGCGTGATGAAGAGAGGTATCAGAAGTACGTCGATAGGCAGGAGGCTGCGCCAAAAGGATCTCCAGACTATTACAGACGACAGATTCAGTTGAAGGAGGAGCAGTTAGGAAGAGAGTCAGACAAGAGTGTTCGGAATAAATTGTCTGAGTCCATTGACAAAAACAGACGCCTTCTTCAGAAGTCGGAAACGGGTCCAGGAAGACGCGAGCAGATGGAACTGTCGCTTGCGGATATCGACAACAGACTTTCTCAACCAGGTGTTACTGCAGCGCAGAGGCGCAGGCTGTTTCAGCGGAAGCACTCACTTGAGCAGAGGATGAGTCGTGATAGTGAGCGATATCAGCAGTTTGTGGAGCAACAGAATGCCCCTCCAGTTGGTTCGATTGATCATCACCGTCGCCTGATCAGGGCAAGCGAAGAACAACTGAACCGTGAGACGGACCCTGTCTTGCGTGAAGCGACACGACTTCGTGTTGAGAGTGAGAGAGACGTTCTGAGAAACCTAGAGAATCCTCCGAGCCCAAGTGAGCAGCGGCGACGGGACATTCAGGGGATTGATGAACAACTGGATAACCCAGCGCTAACGCCACCAATGCGTCAGGGGTTATTCGCGCGTAAGCATGCCCTTGAACAACAGATTCAAAATGAGCAACGAGCTTATCAGCGGTTTGTTGAACAGCAGAATGCGCCTCCAGTGGGTTCTCCCGATTCATTCCGTGATGTGATTCGTCATAACGAAGAACTGATGGGTAGGGAGAGTGACCCCGCAGTTCGTGAACGTATGCGACGTAGTATTGATGGCTATAGGAATCAACTTCGTGATGCAGAATCGCCACCAGGACGAATGGACCTACTCCGCAGGAGTCTCGGGGATATTGATGCCGAGATCGACCGTCCAGGGGTGGCGGGCTCAAGGAAGGCTCATCTGTATCATCAGAAGTACGTATTAGAGGAGCAGATTCGAGAAGAGTCAGAACAATACAAAAGATTCGTTGCCGCCCAAAATGCAGCTCCTGCTGGTTCTCCAGATTACTTCAGAGAGACGATACGCAGGCGAGAAGAACGAATGAGTCGGGAGTCTGACCCGGCTGTTCGAGAGAGACTTCGTGAGAGTATCGTGCGTAATCGCGAAAGGCTCCAAAACGCGGAGAGTCCAGTCACAGCGAACTCGCCAGCATTCTTTGATCAGGAGCGGCGGAAGTTGCAGGAGCAACGCGCGTCGATTCCAGCGGGTGACTCTGGTGCGATGAAGAAGAATGCACAGGATCTTCGTGATCTTGAGATGCAGGCTCGCCGCACAGAGCAGGAATACAGAACACTCAATGCGACGATGACGGCAAGTGCGAGTGCTGGTACAGCGAATGAGTATGAGGAGAAGATCTCAGCATTGAAGACTCTCCAGAGTACGACGGCTGGAAATTCGTCTGAGTATCGGCGACTGGGTGCCGAGATTAAGCAGACCGAGCGTGAACTGGCAACGTTCAAAGGCGAGATTGTCTCTACGTCAGGTTCTGCCGATAAACTTGAAACAGATATCAAGCAGCTCCAGGACTCAATCAATAAACTTCAGCCAAACACCCCTGAGTGGAAGCGATTGAACGATGAGTTGTTCACGACAAAGCGTCGATTGGATGACGTGAATAAGCAGACAAAGCAATATCAGTCGATGCAGGGCAAGGGGTGGTTTGGTCGCACGTTCATGACGCAAGTCGGTGGCGCTGGAGGTACGGGACCTGGTGCTGGATTTGCGGGAACTGCTGTTGGTCAGATCAAGACATTGGCAGCAACATACCTTGGTCTGTACGAAGGCATCAACGCAGTAATGCGTGAAATGGAACACGGCAAGGAAGTTCTGCGAAGTCAGTACGACACAGGGATTGTAGGTCAGCAAGAACTTGTGCGACAGACGCCGAATATTGGAACCGAAGATATCGGCAATATGGCGAAGTGGGCACAGGAGAGCCAGAAAGAGTTGATGACGAGTCAGGAGAATATCCTGAACTTGGCAGGGTTCACAAAGTCTATGGGTGTGACAGACCCTGAAGGCATGAAGCAGATGACATCACTGGCGCTGAAGGCGACTCGTGGTGATGTTGAGACTGCGCGTGGTCTGCAGCAGTTGGCGTCAGTGTTGTTGAAGACTCAGGGTTCAAACAACTACAAGGGTGCTTTGGGACAAGCAAGGCAGATGGCAGAAGTGTCTGCGGGTGTCGTTGAATCGATCTTCAACGCAAACATCTCAGACCGATTGGTGACGATGTCGATCGCATCGCAGAACCAGAAGATTGATGGTCTGTCTGTGGAGCAGATCATGGAGTTCATCGGCACTGGTTCGCGAACATTCTCGGATCAGTCGGGTGATAATATGTCCCGTGCTGTTCTGGTCGGTATTGACAAGTTGATCGATTTCAAGCCTCAGAAGTCGTACAAGGGTGCTCGCGTTCCAGACGAGGTGATGGCGGCGTACAAGGCTGCTGGATCGGTTCAGGAACGATATGACGTCGTTTCACAAAGCAAGGAACTCGGGTTTCAGTTTGCTGAGCGAATGGCTGCTGCACAAGGCCCGTTGGCTGGCATGATCGACAAGATGTTCACATCTTCTGAGTTTCGAAAGAACCTGCTTGAGACTCAGAAGCTTGTCACCCCTCTTGAAGAGGCGGGTCAGTTCCTTGACGAGCAGACTCAGGAACTGCAGAAGAACACTGAAGTACTTGGGATTGTGAATTCCACGTTGATGGGTCTTCAGGAAGTGCGAACATCCCCAAAGGGGATCGCAAGTGGCGCGACACAGAAACTCATGGATGATGTGTCGAAAATCGACTTGGCTGGTGTAGACTTCATGGCAACAGCACAAGGTGCGCTTGCAGAGAACTTGGCACGAAAGGAGATGCTGAGTAGTGGAATGCCATACAATGAGGCAATGCTGAAACTTCAGAATGTGCAAACGATCATTCGTCAACAAAAATCGAAGGGGATGCCTGAAGACTCAGCAGCAATGATGCAGTTGCGTGAGATTGAGAATGGTCTTGCTGAACTTGCAGATAAGATAACGCAGGTGATGACTCCAGCAGAGAAGGAGTTGCGCGAGATCAATGCGAAGCTGACTCCATATGACACAAAACGTGCGCTCGCACCAGGGCAAATGGAGCAGAATCGACAGCGACGTGAAGAGATACAGGAGTTGAGAAAGCGTCGAGATGTTTTGCTTACGCCAGAGGGTCAGGCAGAGTTTAATCGTGACGCAAAGATGAAGGATAATATTCGCGGGGTATTCCGCGATGAAGTCAATGGCGGTGGTGCTGTTGGTGGCAAGGCAATGCCGAAGGGTGTGATCAATATTCAGGGTGGCGGAGGAGGTCTCTTTAGCGTTCCGGCAGAAGTCTTACGAAAGGCTGCGATGCCTTCAAAGAAGACAGACTTCCTGGGTGAAGTTCAGGCGGCAGCGTCAGCACTCAAACAAGAGCGAGAGGCGTCAGGTCGTGCTGCGTTCCCCAAGTCGAACAGGTTCGTAGAGAACGGTGCGTTGCGAGCACACATGGCAACGGGCAAGGTGGGAGACATCTTCAGTGGTCTACCAGCAAACGGGTCGTCTCTTCAGGCGGCAGGGATGGCTGGTAATCTACGGGCGAAGATGGGAGAGATTGAACCTGGACTCATGGGCGCCGCAATGAGGCAGGCGAACGGGTATAACGGGTTCGTTGCTGCCATGAACGATCCGAATAGGCTCACGCCTGCCGAGAAAGAGCGAATCGCCAAAGCAGCAGCCGAGCGAATCGTCAACGGCGGTGCTGCGGCTGATCCAACGAACCTTGGGAAGCGATTCGGAAAAGGCAGCCCGATTGCGGTTGATTCAGCCTTCGTGCAAACAGGAAAGACATGGTGGGAGCGTGAGCAGTCAGCACAGGCGGCTGGTAATGTTCGGCTCGACATGGCGATGCCGGAAGGGTCAGCCCGCGCTGTGAGAGCCGCGAAGGCAAAGATGGAGGCAAAGCGACTGGGGCTTGTTCCTGTCGAAGAACCACTGACAAAGAAGCAGTTGGCGACACCAGAGGGAAGGGCGGAGCAAAAGGCACGAGAACTTCGCGCGCAGCGTATTAAAGACCTCGGACTTGAGAATTCGATCGTCGATTCAGCAAAGGCGGCGTCGAACCAAGTGTCAGGCAACCTGAATGGCGGTCAGGATCGGTTCAGGGGGTTGCTGAAAGAGGCGGTTGACGACGCGAAGGCATGGGAGGCGATGTCGTCACCAGAGGCCAAAGATCTTGTTGGTGCAATTGCTGATAAGCGTAGTCCTGATCCAAAGATGCCGTTCGGTGAGGTGGTTGTTCCGAAGAAGAAGAAGGTTGAGTCTGAGAGCATGCACCCTCCGATGGAGCAGGTCAAAGAAGCGGCACCTCCAATGGAGTCAGTGCCTGTTCCTGACCCGAACGTTCCAAACACGAACTGGCGTGAGGCCGTGAATGCATCCAGGATGTTTAGATCTTCGGAGGCTGCACCAAATAGCGAAGGGAACGATTGGTGGAATGCAAAGGCGTTCTACGGAAAGAACGTTCAGTCAGATGGCCTGGAAACCGGGATAGCGTTAAATGAAGAGGCCCTTCGGAGAATAGAGGCCGATGCCAATGATGGTTTGGATGATCTGATAAAGAAGAGGGATGCTGCCGAACAAAAACTCGATGAAGGAAAGGCCAAGTTGGATAAAATCAAGAACGAAGGAATGTCGCATCGTGAAGACAAGAAAATGTATAAGTCAGCCAATCCATTCTCCTGGTTCACTGGAGGTGCATCCAAGTTTATGGAGCACGATCGGAAGGAGAAGGAACAGATGCAGAAGTACGAGGAACTGCTACCAGCAGTAAAGGCTGATTTAGGGACGTGGCAAAATCTTGAGAGCGAAGTTCGGCAGAAGCAGAGACAGAAAGCAGCCACAACGAACGACGCTGTTATGCCTCAGTCCTCAGTGGACCCAGAGATGAAAGACATTCTCAAGCAGTTGGCAGTCGCGTTGATGGCGTTTGAGAACAAGTCAAAGGGCGTTGCTGTTCCAGAAGTCCGGACGGCAAGAATTCCGACTCCGAGACAGCCTGTTGCCACGAGTGTATCGTAGGTAATGCCACAAAATGGGCGGTTCAATGTGCCGCCCAGTCATAATGAGTGAAAGAAAGGTTCCAGAAGATGTCAGGTATCACGGCAGAACAAGCGGTTGAGATGATCCAGCCAGGCGAGAACCCATCCGATGCGTATACACGTATCTTCGCACATCAGTGCAAGCCATGCGACTTTCGCAGATGGTTCTCGATGCTGAAGCAGAGCAAAGAATGCAAGGAGATCAGTGAAACCGTTGCGCAGGACATTAGTGTCCTGATCGAAGAGGGACTTGACGATCACGCGGCATTCCTGGAGATGTACCCGAACTACGTGACGCATGCGGCATTCGACACTGCATGGATCAGGAAGAAACGTAAGAAGCCTGTACCTGTTGTTGAGGAAGTTGTAGAGGAAGACGCGATTTCTGAAGATTTGGCAATCAATATCGACGCACCGCTCGTATAGGTACTGAGATGACTATCACGCACAACAGCATCGTGTTCCCACACATCTTCCACGAGAACCCACTGTATGGGCCGTTCCAGTCCCCTGTGACGGTCCAGACGTGGCTAGGCGTGCGTGGGGCGAAGGTCAGGACGTATTCCGCTCAGACGCGGGAGATCACGCTGGAGGCGACTCTGACGGGGTTCTCGACGGAGGCGGCATACAACGCAGCTCGCGTGTTGCTGGAGCAGTACAAGAACAACGGACTGAATGGCACGCTGACTATCGATTCTACGTCGTTCACACTCTGTGTGTTCTTGGGGTGGGAACCGCGAGGTATTCACTTCTTGGATGGTTCTGGTCAGAACGGGTGGACTCAGTTTGGTCAGTTGAAGTGGTTGCAGGTTGCTAGTTAGGGGTAATCGTGGTTGATGTAACAGAAGAGACAGCACTGATTGCGTATCAGCCGACGTGGGCGTGTCGTGTCTCCAGCGAGACAGACCCAGTTCACGGGGCGATGCCGCCGATTCTGAAGTCTGACCTGAGCACCATTCTGCTGCCACGTAAAGTCGGTGTGTACGCTGGTGGTCATCGTATGGACTATGCGGAGGTGGAGTTCATCTTGAGTGGTCCGATTCTGGATCAGGATCAGCCTGCTGAGTTCACGAAGATGGTCGATGTGTTGATGCCGACCAGTGATAGTGAGCGAGAGGTCGGGGAAGACGGTAGTTTTGACTTCGAGACATCGAACAAGCGAGTGTTCCTCGGTGACTTCCTCGCCCAGTTAGATACGGTAAACAGCGGCGGTGAATCGATCAACGGGCAGGTGCAGATGCGCCCGAACTTGTATGGCATCCCATTTGGTGGCGTGAAGTGGTGGGATGTACGGGAGTCTGAGTTCGTTGAGATCTCTGGCACCGATGCGATGTTCAATCCGAATATCGACGGTACTGTGATGCCGAATCGTTCGGATAAGAAGATCCCTGATGACGATCAGGAAACCACATACGGATGGACGGACGCGGAAGTTGGCGTGAATGCGTTCTCGATGACGTATCACGATCAGATTCCATCGATGTTCACGCTGAAAGACGCAGTGGCGTCTGTGATGTGGACATGCAATCCAGATGAGGTGTTTATCAGGAATGCACGCAATGCAGACCTTGCAGTGCTGGATGATGCGCCACCAGTTGAAGATGTGATCATTGAGGGTGGCAGGTACTTGCCGTTCTACCTTGACGCATTGCTGCACCCTGTTGGATACAACTGGACGACTGACTACGACCAGGAACCAGAGGAAGAGACAGAGACAAATCTTGAGTACGAGCGTCCAAAGATCCGGGTATTTAAGAAGGGTGTTGGTGATGAGGTCTACCTGAATTGGCAGCGTCCAGATGCTGTACTCGTGCTGGCGACAGGTAATGATGCTGCTTCAACAGGAAGCGATATCAACCAGTATGTACTGGCTCGCAATATTGGCGATTCCGTCAACCGAATTCGGATCTGGGGGGATTACATCCGAGCTGAGGTGACGGTTCCGCTTTACCCAGCCTGGCCCGCTGGTGATGATGAACTGACGGCTGAAGACCTGGATAAGTCAGCGGAGGGGTCAGTCTACCAGTTGCATCGTGACGCTCACCGTCGATGGGTGGCGAACGAGAGCGGTGAGTGGTTTGGGTTGAGGACGGGCACGTTCTATCCGATCCCAGAAGATCCACCAGACTTCAGTGCGATCTTTGCGCTGCCTGAGTATGTTGGCGCCGAAGAGGCGGAACGTGTCCATACGACAACAATTCCGATCCGTCGCAAGATGGAAGGTCCGCTGACATATACGGGGACATCAGACAATCCTTCGCGTCGTGACTTGCACCTTGAGTTCAGCCTTGAGGGGCCGACATGGGCAGAGGTGATTGCAGGTGGTGAAGAGGCATTGGCAGCAGAGGCCGCGCGTGAGTGGATGCAGTGGCGAATCTCTGATGATGCTGACGGAAATACGGGGCTTGGTTCGTGGTCTGTGATGGCAGACCAGATTGGGATTGAGTTCAATAACCAGCGTCCACCGATTGATGCTGACGACTATCTGGAAGCGTGGGAGGCAGGCAAGCTGCGACTGCGGATCACGGGTACGATCGTTTCAGACCATCGGCTGCATAATGACGAGGCAGAGCAGACGGCAGGGGTGTCAGCGAACGCCCGTGAGAATATTCTGGATCTGCATCTGCACCAGAAGTATCGGTACTGGTTCGTCGTGAAAGAGGGCATTGAAGACCGCCCTGAACTGGCTGAGTCGAAGTACAAGAGTGTACTTGCTGGTGAAGAGGCTGGTGCAGACGAGCATGACGATCGTGAAGCTATGAACGAGTATGCGATCGCATTGGTGACGCAGGCTCAGAACGCTGAATACGATCTTGACGCAGGTCTTCCAGGGTGGCACACGAACCTGAAGATTGGCGATCTGCTGGTGAAGATCAACGGGCGAAACATCTCGCTGAATCAGAGCGTTGATGATGAGCAGCCAGCGTATTGTCAGATCGTTGGTCTCGAATACGTGTTTGATGATCAGATGGGTCCAATGACGTTTCTGTTGGTGGATCGTGGAACCAAGTACGTTTCCGATGTGAACACGCGCCGTAAGCGTAGAGTCACCGATGGTGAGAACAAGCAATTCGTAGATTGAGGTGAGCGATGGAAAAGAACAGGGACTTTCTATTCCCTCGTCGTCAGCCGCGAATTGTTGAGGCTGGTGGAGGCGGAGGCGGTGGGGGAGGTGGTGCATTTATTAACTTCACTGTTGTCGATGTGTTCTGTCCAGGCGATTATGACAACGATGACCCAGACAACCGATTTTACGTAGAGGCGACGGTCGATGCTTACAGTGCTTCATGCACAGCGGCTCCTTATGGGTTCGATGAGTACACAAATACCATTCGTGTTTACGATTCTTGCATTCTTCAGTATTACACAGAGGATCAGTTGCTCGGTATAGGAACAATAACAGGACTACCACTTTCAGGGTTTGCGGTTCTGATGCGTCCGTTTCGCACAGGAGAGTGTGTCCCGTACTGGGAGTGTAAGTCAGTCTGCGGTGAGCCAACCTGCGGTAACTCATGGTCGCCTCCTGATCCCGACGAAGAGGAAATTGAAGAATGAGTACTGTCGGGCCAAATCTCGGTATGGGGCCTGTTCATTATCAGGTCCACAAGATCAAGAAGTGCGACGAAAAGGTTATTGATTCGTGCAAGTCAAGCACAGGCTGTTGCGCTGTTGTTTCGTGCGAGTATTGCCTGAAATGGGAGGCATATGGTGAGGAGCCTGTCTTTGGTTTAGCCTCGTCGACAGGTGAGGGGGGTATCACTGGTGAGGTCGATGGGATGGAGTTTGTCGCTGATTGGGTTCGACGCGACACGCCAGTCATTGAGGATGAATACGAAAACTCAGTCGGAATGCGTTTTGCGAAGATACCCGCTGGCGCGTTTTATATGGGCAGCCCAGAGGATGAAGTTGGTCGTGACGCCGATGAAGAACGAGTACTGATTAACTTCGAAGACGACTTCACGCTTCAGACGACACAAGTCACTCAGGTACAGTACGAAGCAGTCGTTGGTTCCAATCCCAGTACATTTCTCGACCCAGCCAATCCTGTCGAGACACTCACCTACGCACAGGCTCAGGCGTTCTGTTCAATCCTGTCCTCTCTCCCGGAAGAGATAGCAGCAGGCCGATCGTATCGCTTGCCTACAGAAGCAGAGTGGGAGTATGGATGTCGAGCACGTTTGGAGACGCCATATAATTACGGGACAGATCCTGGACTGCTTTCAGATAACGCATGGTTCGAAGACAACAGTGGGGGTATGACGCATCCTGTCGGAGAGAAGTCTGCTAACAGGTGGGGCCTGAGCGACATGCACGGGAACGTCTGGGAGTGGGCGAGCAAATCCCGTCTGGGCGGAACGGAGACTGACCAAGTAATACGCGGCGGTGCATACGACTCGCCGGAGGAAGAGTGTCGTTCTGCTGAACGGGAACTTGTTCCAGAGGACATAGCGGAGAGTAACATTGGCTTCCGTGTTCTGATGGTGCCGACACCCCAGATTCAATCGATGTGTTTTCTTGATGTCTACGTCAACGATGTCCTGCAGGCTCAAATCCCGCTCTGTGGTGAAACCGGCGTGACATGCCGAAACCTGTCGTACATCCTTGGTCAACTGGTCACGAAGAATGACTATTACGGATACGAGACTGAGCCGGGGGAACTGAGTTGGACGCGACGAGAACTCAGGCCGATGCCGCTTCGCAAGGATGAGTTTCTTTGCACGCACAAATTCTGTGGGAACTGTGACTGCACATGCCGCGAGCTGTGCGTTACCTTCACAATACCGGCTGTCTACATTGGGCTTGATGATGATCTGACTTGCACGACAGTTCTTGCAGAGTCTGAGTACCAGACAGATTGCGACGGTCCAGTGTGGGAAGGTGAGGTTCAGTGCGGCGACAAAACGAAGTATCTGTCGTTTGCGATTGAAAAGGATGTGTATTCGGACGACTGTGTTTTTGTCGCACAGGTCAATGATGAGGAGATCACGTATCCGCTGTACGATTGCAGCGATATCGACTTCACTTTTGAACTTGAGGATGGCACATCGATCACAGTTCGCTGCAAGGGTTGCGAAGAATGTGAAGAGGTTTGCCCAGACGATGCATGTGCGTGTGAGTTCTCGACACCAACGTGTGTGCGTGGTGATATTGTGTCGACGACAGAACCGGATGACGAGTGTGCTGGTGATGTTGTTGCTGGAAGTCCGATCACCGTTCCTGGCGGTTGGGATAAACCGTGGGTTGAAGGCGAAGACACAGCGAATCAGTACATTTTCGATGGGTTCAATATCACAATTCCATGTGGCCTTGACCCGCTTGCTCTGATTGGCGTCTTGGTTCGCAGAAGCCCGAACCCAACCGAGGATGCTCCGGGAGTCGATTACAATATCGTCGAGCCGTGTGATTATTACTTGGTCATGTACGATGCACTTGGTAATGTGGCGAGTATCAATTACTCCTACGCCCTGTGCTGCTCACCAGCGTTCGCATCTCCGCTTTGTACAACGCGACTTGTTTGGATAAAGTTCTCTGGCGTCCCGGCTGGGCGTGGCGTGTATGACTTCATCTTCTGGCGACCTCGCGGAACTGACCTGATCACTTCTTGTGGAATGGATGAAAACCCATGCGAATCGTAGTGGCGGAAATCTTCCTTGTGTGTGGCGTTGTTTTGTGTGCGGCAATGGTTGCAGCAGCGGTAACAACATGGGCGACACTGCCTGAGTATGTGCATCACGTTCGGAGGTAACATGGGGCTGACTCGCAAATTTATGAACGAGCACGGGCGATGGGTCCGCGAGCACACGCCAACGTCGCGTGAGACACGGGCGATTCATCGCGCAAGTCGACGGACGATTCGGGAACCTGTCGGCACTGCAATGACTCGGCGGATTGAGGGATTGATCGGAGTGCGTGGCGGTAAGGGATGTGACTGCAAAGACATCGCACAGAAGATGGATCTTTGGGGAATCACTGGCTGTGAAAAACACCGTACGTCAATCATTAACGCAATCCTCGCCAACCGCGAAAAACTGGAAGTGTCACTTCGCACTGCGGCTGTTGAATTCACAAAGTCGGAAGGGATTGTCGAAGCAGCATCACTCGGGCTGAAACTCGTCGGCGACTGGTGGCATCACAAGGATGTTCAGACAGAAGCGTTTACCCGTGGTGCGCATTGGCTGCTGGATAAGTCGATCGAAGATGTTCGAAATGGTGTTGTCACCACGTCGGGAATCGTTAGGAAGCCTCCAGCACAGCAGCCTGCGCAATCAGGCCCCACTCGCAGGCGTCGTCGTGGTTTCTTCCGATCAGATGGGAATTATCCTCGATTCATCACCACACAGCAGTTCCAGCACGACATCAAGACACTGGTCGGTCTGATTCCGCCAGACATCACAGCAATCGCAGGCGTGGCTCGTTCTGGTCTATCGGCGGCGACGATGATCAGCATGTATCTTCATCTGCCAATGATCACGATCCGGCAGACGATGAATGACATTGTCCCGACTGGGAATGGATGGCGTCTCGGCGGTTCACGTCACGTTGACCCAAAAGGAAAGATACTTGTCGTCGATGATACTGTGATGACAGGGAACAGTTTGAAAGCAATCCGACCGCTGGTGCAATCACAGCTCGGCAACGCGGTCTACGCGACGGTCTACTGCAATCCGCACGCAGCGCACAAACCGGACATCTTCGCGGTCAGTCTCGGTTGGCCGCATATGCTGGAGTGGAATATTTTCAATTCGATTCTGTCGCCATCTGTGGCGATGGACTTCGACGGAATTCTATGTCAGGACTGCCCCGCTGGATCGGATGATGATGGCGAACGATACCTCGACTTCATCCAGAATGCTCGCCCGCTTTACGTTCCTCGCCGATGCCCTGTTCCCCTGATCGTGACGGCGAGAATTGAGAAGTATCGCAAGCCGACTGAGGAATGGTTGAGGCGTCACGGTATCAGTTGGCACAAACTGGTGATGCATCCGGCGAAGACTCTGCGGGAGCGGCAGAAGGATAACATCCCGGCGTACAAGGCAAAGCATTATTCAGACTGGGCACTCAAGCACAGACCAACTCCTGGCCCGATTGTGTTCATGGAATCAGAGGACTGGCAGGCACAGAGGATTGCTCAGATTTCGGGGCGAATGGCAGTTTGCCCATCAACAGCAGGAGTCTACTTGAAGTGAAAGAATTCGGTGTCGTCTACATCCACTCGGGTGGAATCTGGTCTGAGATCTGCGAAGTTAGTCAGACTACTTTACCAAAGGGTACTGAGATCACTGTGCTTCGTGTCGCAAACCATGAGGAGAGCCTGCGAGTCAGGTTATCTCTGGCTGGAGATCTCCCGTACCGGCGAACGCTGTATCTCGACTGTGACACTGTGTATTGTCAGAAGGCTTTCCCGGAGTGGCTGACGCAGAAGTTGATTCCCACAGGCATAACAATGTCGGCATGGCGAGTCACAAATCAGGTTTGGTCCTGGCCCTCATCATGGGCTGGGGAGTTTTGTTCGATTGAGGAATTGGTTCGCCTGCCGCATTGGTTCCGCACACCAAACGCAGGTCTGATGCTTCTGGAGAGCCATTGTGATCCAATGCTGACGCGGTGGCGGGAATCATGGCAGTCGCTTGCGACTCCGCTTATTGAGCCTGCGTATGCGGATGCGTTCGCAAATTTACCACAACAGTTTGATTTGCTGCCTGCAGACTTTCATGTCCCATCAACCAATGTGGGGCAGGACTTCATCCGGCTTCCTGAATACCATTTCATTCACGCCATTGTTCCGACACATCGAAAGATTGACGAGATGTTCCGAGTTCTCACTGAGGCAGACCAATGTCACGCGATGAAGTAATTCAGCAATGTTACCTCGTTCCTGGTCAGACATGGCCGACAGAACTTGGGTGGCTATACGATGAGATTCAGCACAGCAAGTCACATGCGGAGATAGGAACATTCTGTGGGCGATCACTACTTGCGAGTTGCGGAGGGATGTTGCCAAGTGCTCAAGTAGTATCTGTCGATAATTTCAGTGACTGGGTGAACAAGGAGTGGGTCGAATCTGTGATAGATGCGACACTGAGGTTGATTCGGCAACCCGTTCGCAGCATGCGAATGCATTCCTGCGATGCAGGGAGAATCCTTTACAAAGAGGGTTGCAGGTTTGACTCAGTATTTATTGATGGAGACCATCATTACGCAGAGTGCAAAGCGGACATTCAGGTGTGGTCTGAGCTGATTAAGCCAGGTGGTTTGATTTGTGGGCATGATTACTGGGCGAAGGATGTTGGCGTGATGGATGCTGTCAATGAGTGCCTTCCCGGCTTTCAGGTGTTCAGCGGCACAAGAATCTGGTTTAAGCGATTGGGGAGATAGAAATGGAAGATGTTCCTGTTGTGCTGCAAGTCGCCGTTTCTGCCTGTTCTGATGGGCGATGCGGGAGAAAGGTACTGACGAAGCAGGTCCTGATGTGGGACACAATGCTTCCTGTAGTTGGCGATATTGTTGAAACGCAGACACAACCTGTCTCAATGCGCCTGCGTGTTATTGGGCGGCTATGGGCACTTCGTCACCCAACGTTGATCTGCAAGCCAGTGAAGTCGTTCTCTGTTCAAAATCTGATTGATGTGGGCTTTGAAGAATAAGTCGCGTCGTGTTTCCGTTTTACAAGGGCATCCCTGTTTATCAGGGGTGCCCTTTTTCGTTTGTGGGCAGTAGCGGTCTCATATTGTGAGTCAATCTTGTCCAATCGCGCGGTGATCATCGATTTTGCGTCAAAATAGCGGTCAGGTCAGAATCTGATTTTGAGAGAGTGCGCCATGTCAACAGCAGTCGGAGACATCACTGTGCGTCAGAGCAGCAGTAACAATAGCCAGATATACATCACAAACTTGGCATTGAAGGTTCTTGGTGCAATTGGCTCAATCGCCCTCGTTGGCCTGATTGGCTGGATGGGTTCCATCGAGTCTCGCATGTCGGCATTGGCAGAGTCCAGTCGGGGCGTCCAGCAGGAGCAAATCAGCCTTCGGACAAACAATGATGAGTTGAAGAAGTCGATCGACAAGATCAGTGATACGGTGAATCAAATTTCGGTTGGTGTGGCTGCGCTGCAACGCGACGTGGCTCACCTGAGTGAGAAGCAGGCTAAGTAAAGGGGATGACTGTGGATGTGCTGGTGAAGAAGGTGAGAGAAGCCATGAGTGCTGTAAAGAAGGGTAGTTGGAAGACTACTGTGGCTGGAGTGCTGACTGGAGTTGCATCACTCGCAATGCAGTTGTCGTACTTTCTTGACGACAATCCATCTACGGTGGTGAATTTCAATGAGGTTTGGATCGCATTGGGCGTGCTGAGCGTTGGCTTGGCGGCAAGAGACAATTCTGTGTCCAGCGAACAGGATGGCGTGAAATAGGAGACGGTTATGTTTGGGGTGAGTGCTGAAATGGCCCGCTACATTGGAGCGGGCCTTATTGCTGTAATCTGGGTGCTGAAGTTGTCTGCACCGTATTTGAAGGCTGCTGCAAAGAGCGCAGCGAAGCGAGTGTCGGCATTGTGGCCGAAGGTGAATCAGAAGACGAATGTTCTGAGTGCCTGGCCACTGATCGGCATCCTGCTGATCCTGTGCGTACCTGTGCCTGGGTCAAAGTGTCCAGTCCCTGAGCCTGTAAAGCCGCCCGATATTGTGGCGAAGTGCAGTGAGGCCAATCGGGTGCTGATTGCAGAGCAGATCCGCAAGTTCTCGGGTGAGAAGTATGAGACTGTACAGGCGGCTGAAGACGCTATGAATCAGAAGATTCTGGAGGCGTATCAGGCGAGCTACGAACCGTTGTTCCAGAAGATCAATGAGGCTCGCAAGGCAGACAAGTTGGTTGAGTTTGCTGGTCAGATTGAAAAAGGGGAAATCCAGTGAGTGAATTCACCGGGTACGAACTAGGGTGTGAAGATTGGGAAGCACTCAAGCGGGAGTGTGTTGATATCGACTTTGCACAACTTGTGCAGGGTGATGAGAAGCCGCAGCCGCGCGGGATGGTTGAGTTGTTCAAGAAGTACAATGTGCGGCGTGATCAGGGCGGGATCGGCAGTTGTGCTGGGTTCGGTCTGTGCCATGCGGCGGCGTCGTGCTTCTACATGCAGGCGGGTAACTTCCGAATCTTCAACCCGATGTGGACCTACAAGTTGGGTCAGAAGATCTTCGGGACTCGTGGTGCGCAATCGGGCACGTCTATTCATTCGGTGGTCACGTCTGGGAAGCGGGACGGGCTGTTGCCTGAAGATATCGAGCGGGATGGCAAGGTTGAGTTCCCGTATTCGGATCGTGCTTACGATAAGGCGTTTCCAGCGTCGGCTGCTGGTATTGCCCAGAACTGGAAGATCGGTTTCGCGGTTCGGCTGACGAGCTGGGATGCGATGGTGAAGGGGATTACTTCAGGCATTCTGAGCATCGTGACGGGAGGCGACTGGGGAAATTGGGCGCACGACAAAAATGGGGTATGCCGCAAGTTTCGTAGGGGCGGTGGTGGCCACGCTCGATGTTACAACGACATCAAATACCTCCCGAACGGCGAGTTGACTCTGTGTGAGCCAAACAGTCACTACAAGACTTGGGGTGACGACGGTTGGACGTATCACACACGGGAGTTTGTTGAGGCTCAACTGGAGTCGCCGAGTTTCGTGGCGATTGGGATCAGCGATCTGACATTGGGTCCAGACCTTGTGTTGCCGAAGCCGCGTAAGGTTCCTCGGTTTGTGAAGTTTGATTGATTTCGTATAGGCACTGTGGGAGGCTGACATGGGAATTCTATTGTGGGCAATGCTGCTGTTGTTTCAGGACTCTGTGAGTGAGGCTAAGGCCCGCCTGTCGCTCATAGAGACTCAGCGTAAGCAGAGTGAGGCGATCGCCGCACAAGTGGCTGAGAAAGCCGCACAGGAACTGGCAGAGGCTAATGCCAAGGCAGTCCAAGAGCAGGCGGTACAAGAGGCACAGGCTGCGGTAGAGGCAGATGCCTTTGAAGAGGTCAAGGAAGAGGTTGAGCAAGAACCGCAACCCGTCATAACATTTGAGCGGGCGGTTCAGTCGGCCAGCGTGATGCGGCGCAGCGAGAAGATCGTTACCGAGAACTGGTTGGTGACGACGGCGTATTGTCCCGCTTGTCCAGCGGCAAAGGCACGGTTCAAGAAGGCTGGTAATCCAGAGAGTCGGATCATCTCGCCGCAGCAGGCGTTTGATCTTCACGGTCAGGTGGTGAAGTCTGTGCCGTTCGAGTACGAGGTGAAGGTTGCAACGGTGTTGCTACAGCCTCCGACGTATCGCCTGGCTAACAAGATGAAGTCGACGCTGGATGGGAATCATACTCCAAGCAAGTCGGCTATTCTGAAGCATCTGAGGACTGGTGGTCCACATGCTGGTAAGCATTGGCAGCAGTGGAATCTGGAAGTCTGGGATGTGAAGCAGTTGTATGCTTTGCATGATGATGATCACGATGATGTTGTGCCAACATTTGAGGCAGAAGATGTTGTTGTTGCGACTGTGGAGAACAGCCGTGGTGTCCAAGACGTTGTGGCAGCTTTGGCGGCTCACCTGATCGAGAGTTCTGGGCAGAAGCAGGATGAGCAGGCGTACGGTTCGTTCTTTGATTTTGAAGTCGATGTGCCTGATACGGTTCGTGACGCGATTGCGAAAGTACTCACGTCGAAGTCGATGTCATTCCCGAGTGCTGGGCTGAAGGTTGACTGGAGTGGCGATTCTCGATCACTGATTCTAGGGAAGGACAAGATTGAGATCAGTCCGCCCGTGACGGTGTCGGTCAACAAGTGGGTGTTCAGTTACTCAGCGTCGTTGCGTGGGATGTGGTACGAACCTGATCTGAGTTCCGTGACATTCGATTTGCAGGGTGCGCCTGACCTGAAAGTGGTGTTGAAGTGAAGCGGAAACGAAGCGTCGTTGAGTGCTACAGCATTAAGGCAGATGCCATTGAGCGGTTCTGCCCCGTGACGAGCAACGGCAAGAAATCGTCTCGTGAAGCAGAGAAGATTGCGGCGTGGGTGGATTCGTTCACTACGAAGATGAACAGTGACAAGCCGTACGAGACTGTCGATGAGGCAGTTGAGGCGTTGGCGCCGATCGCAATTACGCTGTTCGGGTTCATGTTTCGGTGGGCTATTCGGAAGTTGGCGATAGCGGTGATCAAGTTTTCGTGGTCACGGTGGCACGAACCAGTGAGCGTGACTGTGGGTGCGGGTTATCACTGATGTCGTTTGTCAGTAGCTATACGATGGAACTTATGAAGGGTATCGGTTGTCCTGATACCCTTTTTTGCTGCGCCGTGGGAATATTGCGGAATTGCGAAGAATTGGGTGGGTCTTCGGTATAGGCTGTCTGTGTCGGCGGGATGCTGGCAGGGATTGCAGAAAGGAGAGGTTGTTCTACAATTCTGTTTTGAGGAGATTGCTTGTGTCGCATCAAATTGTTTTCAGCATCCCTGACGAGCTTGCGGGTCGATTGGTAGATGTCACGGGTCGTACGCCGACAGATATGGCGCGGGACTATTTGCAGGGGTACTTTGAGGACGGGCGGAATCAGAAGTTTCCGAGGCAGAGGATTACGTTGGCGTGGAGTGCGGACGTGTACGCTGGGATCATTCGCCATGTTGGTCGAGGGGCTGCGGCGGATTGGATCAGGCGTACAGTGTATGAGCGGATGGGGAAGACGGCTGGGTTGACTCCTCCGCCGACGTGGTTGCCGAGTCGGATCGAGAATTCGAAGGCACCGAAGATTGTGGTATTGACGCCTGGGGCTGGTCGTCAGAGCATCAATATTCCGTTAGTGATCCCTAAAGACTGGGTGGTTTGGCTGAAGAAGAACTATCCGGAGAACTTCTCGATGCCGATCAAGGCGTGGTGTCAGTTGCGACTGGAGAAGGAGACGGGTCGTCTTTTCCCAGCTCAGCGAGGCATGAGCGAGATGTTGGGACACGATTAGAGATTTCGGCTTGACAAACTTTTTGGAATCGCCATCATTCGGCGACAGTCTTGCGTATAGGTAGTGATGGTGGTAGTTTCGAAGGGGAGTGCTATGGAAGACATGAAAGAGCAAAATGAGGCTATTGTCTCTATTGATGTTCCTGCGAGTGCCGTGGCTGCAGTGACAGACTTTTTGGAGAAGCGATCTAGAGGCGTTGACGCTGGTTTTTGTTTTGGTGTTGCATTGCCAACATTCGGCACTGGCATTAAGTCGTGGGCAGTTCTTGACGTTGTTGAACGTAAGTGGAGTATTTGCACCGAGCAGGATGCTCATGGTGCTGGGGCGCGATGAATTCAGGAGTCAAGTGATTGGGGGGTCTATGAATCGTTACTGGGTGAGTTGGGTGCAGGTGACAGAGGATTATCGGCCAATGAACTTTCCGCCGCATGATCGGGTGCTTGGCTGGTGGAAGTCGGGCGAGTGTGAAGAGGGCGCAAATCTGTGTGCTGTGGTTGAGGGTGAGAGTGAGTTGGATGCTTGTGAGTCGATCAAGCAGGAGTGGCCCGAGTGCGAGGACGGCGGTGACTGGCGGTTCTTTCAAGAGGTCGATAATGACTTCCATCCTAGTGATCGATTCGTGTTGTCTGACTGGATGGTTCCAAGGTTTGCGTGAGGGGGTTTGCTGTGTGGTATAGAACGATACTCATTCCGATGCGTCGTAATTTCGGCAAAGGGCGTGTGGCTACGGTTTGGGATGCGTTTGGTGATTCTGTTGGCTACTTGTCTGGCCGAGAAGTTGTTGTTCTTAGCATGGGTCAGCGACGTGGTGCTGTGCATGTGAGATTTGCTGATCATCGCGAGTCGTGCTCGGCTGAGTGCACGGAAAAGCCAAGTAAGAACTTCAAGTACGTGATTCGTGGTCTTATTCGGCGTCATCGCTGAGGCGTATAGGCATTCATTGTGGGAGGGTGTTATGTGGCGGTTGATCGAGCAGGGCGAACTGATGTGTTCGTGCGACGAGATTTATGATGGGAATGGCGGATGGGCTTTCCTTCCGCATTGGCATGTTGGGATGCCGTTGTCGTTTCTCTGTCCAGTTCGTCGCAAGGTGTTCGAGCCAGCGAAGCCGAGTGGTTCGGTTCCTGATCCTGGCGAAGGCTGGAGGCTGATCGACAAGGTGAAGGATACACCGCAGAGTGGCGATCAGGTGTGGGATGATGAAGAGAAACGATGGGTTGACCGTGATCATCTATTAGACGGCACAACTTACTGTAAACCGGATATCTATCGCAGACGTGTTACGCCTCAGTCTTCCGAACCGATCCGCATCGGTGATCGCGTGACCGTGGTTGCAGGCGTTTGGTCTGGCTGCACTGGAAGCGTTGATTTGAACTTCTGGAATGGTTGGTTTGGGTTCGTCAAACTCGACAACGTGCTCGTCGGTGGAAAGCCTCTCTGTGTGCGGGTTTCGCCGTCTGACGTATCGGTGATGAAATCATCGCCGAGTTCTTGCCCAGATCCAGGTGAAGGTTATCGTCTGATCGATAAGGCTGTCGACAAGCCAGAACCGGGAGATCAGATTCTCAACGGGATCATCTGGGAGGATCGTGGAGAGTATGAGGGCACGCATTTCCGTGAATGCCGGGAGTACCGCCGCAAACTTCCTGTTCTGGCAGACCCTGAATGGCGGTCGCTGGCTGTTGGCGAGTATTTCCGAGAGGGTGATGAGATCTCTTTTTACCATGAGAAAAGATGGAGTGCAGTGAGGCATTGTGGTAAATCAAAGGTTGGTGACAACAAGGCCGATGGGACACTCTATGTGTTTCGCCGTCGTGTGCGTCTCCAGTCACCGGGCTGGCGTTATCTGGATGAAGGTGAGGTAATCGCTGATGGTGACGAGATTCTGTGGGGTGGTTGGGCTCCTGTCTGTGAATCGCTTAAAGGTCGGTTTGCAAGTGCCACAGATAAGTCGTGCCGCATGCTTCGCCGCCGAACAGTCCCGTTTGTTGGTTAATCGTCCGTTCCGTATAGGTTTCAAGTGAGGTGTTAAATGCGTTCGTTGCGTCGTTCGATGGTTGGTTTGGATGCGATTGCGATCGTGGCAGGGATGGCAAGTGCCGGAATGGCGATCCCTGCCATTTCGTATGTCGACCCACGGGCAAAGCGTGTGAAGGGTGTTGGCGAGCGTCCAGAAGGGGCAGCGACGGAGGCTCAGAAGATGGCGCGTCCGCCGAAGCGAGGCAAGGGTACACGTCGTCAGCGTCGTGGCAAGTAATGCAATGAGTTTCTTGGGAGTGTGGAATGGGAGGGTCTGTGGAGATTTCTGATTACCAACGATATGAAATGGCAAAAATGCGGGCACAAGCCTACATCACTGAACTGACCAATGGTATGCGATTGCAGGAGTTGAAGGCGATTGCAGCACACGTTGAAGGTGCAGTTAGGCACGTTGATTTCAATATCAAGATGAGGAACGGCGAGCAGATTCGGTGATTCCGTTGGATGAGGTGAGTATATGATGCAACCGCGACTACATCAGTGTGATCCAGATTATCGAAGAACGCCGAAGACTGATCGGTATTGCTGGCACTGTCAGCGGGACATTAAGCATGAATCAGTCATCGCGAAGACGTTCGTTTGTGCTGATCCGATCATGTGTGTTGTGCACCCAGATGATTCACACATGGTTGACTGTTCATTGCTTGAGATTGGGCCTGAGTGTTTAAAGAAGATTCCGTTTGCGTTTATTGTACGTGATACACAGCCGCCCCAGTGACGCGGTAATCGAAAGGGGTTGATCGTCCGAGTAGCAGGCTGGATGCTCTCCAGTCCGCCTCTCCTGGGTGCGGTTAGTGTTGCGTGAGAGATCGATGTACTAGGGGGCTATATGATCGAAGATGAAGAGTTCAGTGTGTTTGTAGATCCAGACACGGGCGAGAGAGGCTACACAGACGCAAGGCTGACAGATCTTCCAATCAGTGAAGTCGTTCGCAGACTGCGTGAGTCTGGCGACCATCAAGCCGTTCATGTGATCCAGCATCTGCAATATTGCCTGTGGGATGCGACGCGCAGCGAAGATTCGTATGGCGTTCCAAATTCATCGTGGGATGTGTGTGGGATCTGTGACCGAGCTGAAGCAGGTCCAGGGAAGTTTCGAAGCGGGATTGCACATGCTGAATGTTGCCCGCTTTGTGGTTGGGAAGAGTAATACGGGGCTGAATCATGGTAGGTCGATGTCGATGGTTAAGTATTGGTCGAAGTGAGCCGCAAGTTCCAGATGCAACAACGCCTGAGCAGAGGGTGGAGATTGCCAAGTGCGAGATCTTCATCATTCCTAGATTTCGGGTGATTCGCGAGTGTCGGCTTGACGGCGTAACGATCGGCTATGTGAGGACGACATTTGGAGGGCAGGAGTTCAAGCGGGATTTGGAGGATGAATGGCAGTTTGCCGGTTCGGCATGGTCGCTGGACGATCCTCCGCATGGGCTGGCGATTCTCGGTCTGTTGGATCTTCTGAAGGAATCGCGTGGTGAAGGCTGAATCTTCAGTCAGGTGTTGTGGGTTTTGCGTATAGGTACTGTTGGTGTTTTCTTTACAAGGGGTAGTCTATGTCGAGTTTGTTCGCTGAGGAAGAAAAGGTCGCTGCGGCACCGAAGAAGAAGCGTGTTGCCAAGATCAGCAACGTCGGGGCGATTGATGTTCTTGAGATCCCGATTGAACCTGGTCGAGTCGTTGTGTTGCGTGGTCGCAATGGGGCAGGGAAGTCTACGGCGCAGGAGGCAATTCGAGTTGCTGCGACAACAGGCAGCAAGTCAAAGGGAGCGTTGACGCCTCGTGATGGCAATGAGGCCGAGGGTGGCAATGTTGAGATGAACGGGGTCAGCCTTCGTATCGGCGCCCGCATGACGGAGCGTGGTGTTCCAGAAGAGTCGTATGTGCTGCTGGATGACGGGAACGCTCTGCAGGACTTCTGTGAACCGAGCGTCAAGACGCCAAAGCTTGCGGACAACAAGCGAATCAAGGCGATGCTGGCAATGGCTGGCGTGAAGATTGATGCTGCGAAGCTCAAGGCGTTTCTGGGTGATGCAACATACAACGGGTTCATCGCTACGTATCGCGGCATCCTTGAGAAGCCGATGGTTGACGTTGTTGAAGAACTGCGGGATTGGTTGCAGAAGCAGGGTCTTGGCGAGAAGAAGGCGGCACAGGAGGCTAAGGGAGCAAAGGATGCGTTGTCCGACGTGGCTGAAGTTGACGTTTGTGCTGCTGTACCTGTTGGCGATTTGCTGGCTGTTTTGACAGACGCAAAGTTGAAACTTCAGCAGTGGGCACAGAGTCGCAAGCAGGCTGACGAGGCGTTGGAGGCGCTGGGGGCTGTCGATGAGTCTCGTGAGGCTGGAGTCATCCGAGAAGAACTCGATCTTGTGAAGGCGTCACTGGTTGAGTTGCGGGCGCAGATTCGGGAGTTGGAGATTCGTGAAGGATCGCTCGACACTGAACTGACATCGCGTCTGGCCAGCGATAAGCGAATGGAAGCAGCTCGCGCGAAGATCGACACGGCACCGTCAGCGGAGCAGATCAGCGAGTTGACCAAGGAAGTGCTGTCTTTGCAGAGTCAGTACGAGACGGCTGTTGTCGCAGAGTCGAACTTCAAGACGTTATCTGAGAAAAAGGCGAAGTACGAGACAGCGCGTCAGGCGTATGAGAGTTCGACAATCTTGAGCGAGCAGATGTACAAGAAGGCGGAGAACTGCATTGATCTTCTGCGTGATTCGATCAGCAAGTTTGAGGGCTGGTCGATCAACGGGGATTTGCGGTTGTGCTGCAAGCATCCGACCCGTGGCGAGATCCTGTTTGCGGAGTTCAGTCCAGGTGAGCGATTGAAGGAAGCGATCAAGTTGATGCTGCCTGCGTTCAAGGTCGAGGCTGGCTGGGTTCCGATTCTGGAGGTTCCTCAGTCGTTGTTCGAGTCATTGGACATCGACGGTCGGGAGGAGTTGGTTCGGCTGTGTGCTCAGTACGGCATCTGTGCTGTGTGTGCTCAGTGTCGTCAGAGTCACGATGAACCTGTTGGTTTGAACGTGATGGTTCTGTAGAGGTCTTTGTTGTCCCCTGTGGTGATTTGCCACAGGGGTTTTGGAGGTTATGTGGAAAAGCCCTGTCGTGTTTGTGTGAATGAAGACGGAAGCGTATCGAAACTTCGCTCAATGATTGGCCCTTGTGATGAATGCGTAGACAGGGCGATGGCTGATGCGATGGAGCGTTTTGCCCGTGAAGTTGCTTTACGTCAGTTAGAGCGTATTACTGGAATTTTGTATTGCGGAGGGTGTGATAATGAAGCGTCGAGTGCAGATCCCGTCTCTGATTTGGATGACAGTGACTGTCGACACTGAGTCAGATGACGAGAGTGAGATCATTGAAGAGGCGATGGAGTTTGCCAATCTGACTGAGTACGGCGGCAATGGTGGATCTCATGGGAAGCTCGTTGGTACGGATGAAGAAAATGTGATTATCGAAGTCAGCAATAACGAGCCTTTTGAGTGTGAGGGGATTTCGATCACTGTTTTGGAGGAGAGAGAGCGATGATCAATGATGACCGGCTGTTTGATGCATACGAGCGGGAATGCGATGTGATCGAGCGACAGCATTCGATGGGTCAGATCACCCGTGAGGAGCGTGACGATCAGTTGCGAGACTTGGAGCGAGATGCGAGGGAGGAGGCGCGATATATGGTGAGTCAGGTGGGAACCTTTTATGGCGACGACCCGAATGAGTACTAGCCTGCCCAGTATGTTTTCTGCTACGGGAACAGAATCATGGCTTTCTTTGGATGTACCCGATAATGGGTTTATCATCTTTGTTGGGCCAGATTGGCTGGTGTGTGTTGATGGTCCTGTCTATTCAGACTCTGAGTGCAAAGCCACAAGGTGGCCGACGAAAAGATCTGCCCAGCGTGCATTGAGTCGTCTTCGGAAGCAATGCAAGAAGAGTTTCGCAAGGGCGAGTGTGTGTGAGATTAGAGAAGGGGTGAGACTGGAATGATTAAGTTTCTTGATACACATGACTTGTACGTCCAGCGAGTCAATCAGGAGGGCGACAACTTCCATCTTGCTGTTGCGATGTTCCCGATCAGAGTGGTGAATGTGGCGATGTCATTGCGTGATCTCATTGAGAGCAAACGATGGGCGGCGCCGCATCCGAGTCACGATGAGATGGTGAAGTACCTGAGTGAGAAGATTCAGGACGAGTATCGGGCTTTGTTTGGCGTACCAATGGGAGGTGGCTGTGAGCAGAAAGAAGACGCGGCAGGAGATGGCGGCTGATCAGCCTGAGCGGTGTGGTGGCGGCTGTCGTGCGAAGAAGCGGAAAGTTGAGAAGCCGTATCGGGTTTATTGGCGAGTTCCATTGGAGCGTGATGTGTGGCATCCAATTGCCCATGAATGGCATGGGTACAAGCGGTACGAGACGATGGAACTGGCTGAGGCGTATGTGTTGAAGAGGCAGCGGACTGAGACGCTGGTGAAGTACGAATATCAGATTGTGATTGATAACTAACAAGGGGAAGTTTGTGCAGACGAGAACGATCAAGGCAGTCCTTCGTAAGAAAATTGACGCATGGGCTGATTCTGTGAAGGATGAGGAGATCCAGAAGATCATCCGCCAGCAGACTGTTGTGACGGGCGGTTCGATTGCGTCCATGCTGTTGCAGGAAGAGGTGAACGACTACGACGTGTACTTCAAGACGGGTGAAGGTGCGTTCGCGGTCGCCAAGTACTACGTCAACAAGATGAATGAGACTCGGAAGGCGAAGAACGGGAGTGGCATTGAGATCCCGTTGTTTCTTGCTGACCCGTTGACAAAGGCGCCGATCGATTCGTTCTCAGGGAAGCGGTTCGTGATCCTGGCGAAGTCTTCGGGTATCGCTGAAGAGGAGAACGCGGGCGACTATCAGTACTTCGAGCAGAATGATCCAGAGGGCACTCAGGCAGAGGCGTATCTGGATGACACCAAGAAAGCAGCAGAAGCTGCGGCAAGCAAAGAGAAGGGGGCGTATCGAGCCAAGTTCATGTCATCGAATGCGATCACGCTGAGCGATGATGTGCAGATCGTGATTCGGTTCTGGGGTGAACCGAGCGAGATCCACCAGAACTACGACTTCGTTCATTGTACGTGCAGTTGGACGTCTTGGAATGGCGAGCTGCGAACTCCAGAGGCGGCGTTAATTGCGTTGATGTCACGCACGTTGACGTATGTGGGAAGTCTGTACCCGATCTGTTCGTTGATTCGAACCAGGAAGTTCATCCAGCGCGGGTGGCGAATCACGGCGGGGCAGTATTTGAAGATGGCGTTCCAGGTGTCGAAGTTGAACCTGTGCGACGTTCGGGTTTTGGAAGATCAGTTGACGGGTGTGGATTCGGCGTTCTTCGCACATTTGATCTCGATCGTGGAGAAGGATGTGAAGGAAGGCAAGAAGCCGGAAGAGATCGACGCGGCGTATATCTGCCAGTTGGTGGATCGGATCTTCTGAGATTGTGCGTATAGGCATTGACGGTGGGAGTGTGGTTGCTATTCTTCGAGGAGTGATTGATGTCCAGGGCGAGCGAAGTTCTTCAGGCAGCGTTTGAATCCGATCCGAATGCGATGCATGCGTTGGTGGTGAATCGTTATCCGTGCAATCAGGCTTTGGCAGACGATCCGTTTGTGATTGTGGATGTACCACCAGTTCTTGGCGGGACTCACTTTCAGGTTGGGATGCTTGGCGTGTTGAACGGTGTTCTGGTCGCCAACGGTCTTCCGAAGGTGGCTGTGAAGTGGTCGAACGAGCGAGATGAAGACGGACAATGCATGGTTCTTGGTTTCTGCGACTACGTGGAACCATCGGCAGAGTAAACGTGGAATTCCGTTCCGCTGTTGCGGCGGAACGACTAAAATCAGCCGGTTTGCGGACGGTTGACTTCCAATTTCAAAGCAGCGTTGCCCGCAAACTCGGCTGCATTTTATTGTTATTTTGCGAGGGTGTAATGGCAGACCCAAAACACAGCGATGAAATACACAAGAGAAAATTGATAGTTGTAAGGGCAATTCGCGATGGCTGCCCAGATTGCCCCGACGAAGGATTGATGTGCGAAAAGCATTTGAGGGAGTTGAGGCCACTGTTCACGCGACCTAGGCAGCGGCTGAAAGCGTTTGAGGATCGGTTGTTTTCGGATCAGTCAAAATAACGCTCGCGATCAGCGGTGGCCGCGAGAGATTTTGTTAGCAGTGGAGACGTTGACGGCCTCCGCTGCATTGCGTGGTTATTTTGCATTGGGGAATGCGATGAAAATTGGACCAGTGAATTTTGGAAGCCTCAATGCGTGGCGGTACGCATGGAAGATGCGGGGATCGGTTCCGATGGTATACCTTCTGCGAAACAGCAAGGGTGTCATACCTGGGCGATGGGGCTTCGTCGTTCTCGGCTTTGAGTTCGGCTCTCGCAACTCAGATAGCAAGTTTGGACAGTGGTTGCACCGTGTTGGGCTGTGGCCGTTCATGTCAAAATAACGCTTGGCATAAGCCGGGCGAGTGTCGACGTGGTGTGAGTGTAATTTTCCCGCATGACGACAGAGGTTAACGCCTCGGCTTCATGCCATTGTTAGTTTGCGAGGGTGATCATGAGCATTCAGTTGAACCGACATCAAGCGGAATTGTTGCTATCGTTTTTTGATAGCGGGGACTTCGATGACGTGGTTTTAGAGGTTGAGTTTCATGAGGTGGGACCACACGGGCCGGGGCTGTACTGTTGGCATGCTGAGTATCCGGAGGAAGGCAAGTCGTTTTTGCCATCCGTTAGCGAAGCCGTAAAGCAATGCGAAAAGATAGTTGCTGATACGTCAAACTAACTTGATGGATTACCGAGAAGCCCGAGAGAAGGCGATACAGACCGTTTTGCGGTTGGTGATCGAGTTACCGTCTCCATTGCGTTCGCTCTTGGATGCTTTGAGGGAGAGGCCACAATTGTTCGGACCGGATACTTGTGTGTCGAGTTCGAGTGGGAAGGAAAGCCCCGGCGAATCTACATAGCCGAGAGCGATATCGTTTCAGGTCCATAAGCAGCGGACTGCGGTTCCTCGTTTGAAGATTTGAAAACCCTGGAGATTTTATGAGTCGGATACTGAAGTCGTTTAACGATAATGTTGTTTGTAATCTGATCAGAGAATTGAGTAAGGCAATCGATGGTTCGCAACCTCAAAAGGCTCGTCATCTCTTGAGGGAGTTGAGAAAACTCGGTTTTGATTATCGCTGCAATGATACTGCGGTTCTCGATGAAGCCATTGAACAGAGAAAATGAGCAGCGGATTGTGAGTTCTCGTTTACTTTTGGGAGATCATTGGATGTGGGCAAAAACGGAAGTACCTTTACCGCTCGCTCAAGAGTTGTCTGCCAGGGGCTCGAAGCCCATAGCGTTGCATCTGTACGAGCAAGGAGACAAGCGGCTTGCGGTAATCGTGTCGCACGATCCCAGCGGGCTTGACGGTGCAATTGAGACGCACGCAAGTATCTCTGCTTCCGTGTGTGGATTTCGGATACGTCCGACTTACGATGATGTGCGATTGACAGTTCAGCAGCTTGGTTTCGGGGCTCATACGGTCGATGCTAAACCGGGGGCGAATGTCGTGCATATTTGGGCATCGCAATGAACAGCGGATGTGAGTTCCGATCGTATTCTGGACGTCAGGGGAATCTCATGTGGATAAAACCAGATCTGCTTGGTCCACAGAAAGGGCCAGCCACTCAGCCGAGGTTAAAGGCTCAGTGGCGTCAGATCGATCGTGAGAACAGGGAGGCGATTGCTGTCCGTATTGAGTGGATGCATCTACTTGGGTTCGATGGCGAAGAGATTGCAGATGCCTGCAAGGATGCGTTTGACTTGGATCTTGTGGATGAACTGGCCGAACTTGTGGCGGCGAAGATGCTGGCGAAAAAGTGAAGTGTGGCCACACTTGAAGGTGGTTAAAATCAGGCCAGATAAGTCAGTTGCTGGTGTGTGTAGTTGCTGAAAACACGGGATTTTATGGGGTTGTTAGTTGTTGTTCTCGCTTTCGTAAAGCGTAGGTCATCGATTCGAATTCGATCGGCGGCTCTTTTTTGAGAGCCAAAAACACAAGGGAATCAGTGAAAACTGGTTCCCTTTTTTGTTGCGCTGTGTTTGGTAAACTACGCTTCCACACTTGTTCCCACACTTGGAAGCGTGAAATGGCAGACCGACCAGAGAAACCTTATCCAGACTTCCCGTTGTTTCCACATGCAAAGGGGTACTGGTGCAAGACGATCAAAGGGAAGCAGTGGGCGTTTGGTCCGTGGGCTGACCCTGATGCGGCGTTGCAGAAGTATCTGGACTGGCGAGACCAGATCATGGCGGGGAGAGACCCGCGTAAGCAGGCTGCTGAGACCGCTGTGGGCGTCACGCTGAAGGAACTGTGTAATCTGTTCCTTGTCGCGAAGAAGGGCGCCATGGAGCGGGGAGAGCTTTCTGTGAGGTCATACGCTGAGTACAGGGGTGAAGCGAAGTGGCTGTGTGACTGCCTGGGGCGCGAGACAGGTGTGGCCACACTGATGCCAGCCGACTTTGCGAAGTTGCGGGCGAGCTATCCGAAGACGTGGGGCATTGTCACGGTGTGTGGGCACATCACGAAGACGAAGTCGATCTTTCGGTTTGGTTACGAGAATCGGATCATCGAGCGGGAGGTGTCGTTCGGGTCGGAGTTCGTGAAGCCGACACGGTCACAGTTTCGGAGGAACAGGCAGCAGGCTGAATCAGAGCGGGGGTTGCTGCTGTTCAGCCGGGAAGAGTTGCTGGTGATCATTGAGAAGGCGGAAGGGTGGCTGAAACCAGCGATCCTGTTGGGCATCCAGGCGGGGTTGGGAAATCGTGATGTCTCGGGGCTGACGGACAGGCATGTTGACTTGGAAGGTCGGTGGGTTTCGTACTCGCGCCCGAAGACGGGGGTGTATCGGAGTTTTCCACTGTGGCGAGAGACGGTGGATGCGATCGCGGCTTATCGGAAGACTCGGGTTGATGCGAAGCGGGTCGAGGATGGCGGGCTGTGCTTTCTGACTCGGCAGGGCTGTCCGTTGGTCACTGAGATGGTGCATGCAGACGGGCGGCATATTCAGGTGAACAATCCGACGTTGTCGTTTGCGAAGCTGTTGAAGCGGGAGGGGCTGAAGCGGGCTGACCTGAACTTCTATTCGCTTAGGAGGACGTTTGAGACGATAGCGGGGCAGTCGAAGGATCAGGTGGCGGTGGACCACATCATGGGTCATGCGGACGACAGCATGGGCGGGGTGTATCGGCAGGGGATAGATCGTGAGAGATTGGAGGCAGTTGTACAGCATGTGCATCGGTGGCTATACGGTTCTGGTGAAATTTAGGAAAAACCGTTTGACTGATGTTGTCGCGTGATTGGCGTTTTGCGTATAGTCACTGAGGGAAGTTTTTGGGAGTGATCTATGCGAGACTTGACAATCAGTGAAGTGGCGAAGCGTTTGGCGATTTCGCGGGCCAATGCGAAGACGTTGGTGTTGAGTGGTCGGTTGAAGGGTTACCGTCTTCCGATGGGTAAGATTGGCCAGTTGCGTGTTCGCGAGAGTGATTTGGATTTATTTCGGGAGTCGCATGTTGTTTCGGTTGCTGCGTATAGGCACAGTCGGAAGCGTGTGAAGGTGGTTGATCTTTTGGATGGGTAGGAGGTTTTATGTCGAAAGATGCATCGGCATGTCAGCGGTCTGCGTGTGGCGTTCCGCTGGATCGTGGCAGGTATCGGATATGGAACAATCCAGGTTCGTTCCCTGACTACCGTGATTACTGTGTTGTGTGTGGCCGTTCGATTATTGAGTACGACAGAAGCACATCTGGTCCGAAGTTGAAATTTGTCCGTATTGGTCGTGAGGAGAAAGAGTTATGAAGTTTGTGGCAATGATCCCTGGTCGTTATGGGAACCGTGCTCTTGTCGAGCTGACTGAGCTGGAGTTTGGATCGCTGACAGGTAAGCAATGCAGGTTAGAGCATTCGATGGTCGGCATGTCTTATGACGTTAATGGGCTGCGTGATGCACTGTTTGCGATCGCTCGCAACAGCATTGATATTAAGCGTACTCGGGCGTCGATGCAGGCGTTTCTGGATCTGACTGAGGACGCGGCGATTCTGGCAGTGTTGGAGAAGTGTGGCGTTCCGGTTGTTGTTCAGGAACCTGTTGTTGGAGACGACGATGCAGAAGCGTGAGAAGATTGGGGAAGTGTCGTTTGTTATTGATTGGGCCTGTAACGAACTGCGGGCTCGTAAGGCGTGGCAGTTCCTGTTCGACTACTACAGGAACAACGGTGGCGATGTCGGCAAGCTCGACAATATGCTGATTGATTACACCCTGCTGTGTAAGTTCTTCAGTGAGTACCCTCAGTCGTGTAAATCATTCTTCGAATGGGATTTCTTCGACTGCCACACATCGTTCATTTCGAATGGTCCACTGTGTGGTGCTGATGACTGGTTGATTCGTGGCGAGTGGGATATCGACGGTCGTTTGGTCACGTTCTATCTCGTGACGGAGGTTCCAGATGAGTCGGGGGATTAACGTCGAGAAGGCTGTTGGTCGGATCATCGGGCGCCCGTTCAGGGACGGTCAGTACGTCACAGCAGAAGAGAAGTTGGCAATTGCGTCCGACTTGAGTATAGGCATCGTGGCAATGCAGTGTCCTCACTTGCATGCTTCGTTGGAGACGTGGATCAGTGCGAGGGTGAAGCGAGAGTGTGAAAGGATCAGAAGTGAACCAGGAAGAATGCGTTGAGGCGTTTAAGTTGATTGGGGCGATCACTGGTTGTGAGGGTGATTCGGTGACGATTCATTCGGGCAACCCTGATTTCCAGCAGACTGATGAGATTGATTTCTGTGTGAGTGTGGTCCAGAACTTTGGTGACGCGGAATACTTTTACGGGGCATCGATTGTTGACGCCCTTCGCAAAGCGGTGAAATCGGTTCTTGGTGGAGCGTGATATGGGATTCAAGGTTGGCGATCGGGTGTTTATCAAGCGTGGTTGTTGGACGGGCTGTTACGGGAAGATCTCATACTTGGGTCGAGATACGGAGCTTGTTCAGGTTGATGTCGAGAACTGGATTGTCGGTGGGAAGTGCGTTTGCGTTTCACTGCATGCGGACCAGCCTGATTTGCTGGACAGTATCGAGGCGGCGCCATTGGTTCGGTACTTTGTACCAACAGGCTCCTACGCTTCGCGGTTTGCTTATATTGTCGTTAACGAAGACGACATTGGTTCCGTGATAGAGTTCGATGGGACCGTCAGGAATAATGATTCTGGTGCCGTGTACTCAGTGGATTACCATGTTTCCACGGGATGCTGGACGCAGGTGACTGAGGAAAAAGCAAAGTCCCGTGTGTGCAACATTCGGTATTACATCCCAACGGGGTTCTTAGCGAACTCGTTTGCATATGTCGAGCGATTGAATGGCAAGGCGACGTCATATACTGTCTCTGGCAATCTGAACCTGCAGACTGAATGGGGTGTGAATCAGGATAAGATTGTTAGTCGTGGCGACTGGAAGGAGGTCAGCGAGTCAGAGGCGAAGGCGAGGGTGAGACAGGATCGGTACTACATACCAGTGGGGATGACCGCCAATGATCTTCGCTACCTAGTTCGAACGAACGGCTTTTACCGCCTTTGCGAGAATGATAGCGTTCTTTATGAGAGGAGGTACAACTGGGGTCCGGCAGAAGACGAGTGTGTTGAGCGTGGCGACTGGAAGGAAGTGACAGAGGCAGAAGCGAAGGCTCGATGTGTTGTTCGCGTGCCAGTTCGGCTGTGGGTTAATGAGTCTAGCCTGAAGGCTGGTTCATTGAATGTTCGTTGCAGTCCAGAACGCCCAGACGTGGATCGTTACGGTCCAGGGTTTGTTGAGGTTCATTCGGACAAAAAGGGCGGGTTCTACGTGGAGGTGCCCGATGGAGGACGGTGAGATTTGCATTTCAACCTTGCGGGTTGATCTTGTTCAGAACGGGAACACGCTTGGAACAACGGAGTCTGTTGAGTCCTTGCAGGTTTCGTTTGAGTCAGAGACGTTCTTGGATGAAGAAGATCAGGGGTTCATGGTGATCAAGACGAACGGCTGGAGCGTTGATAGTGTGGAGCAATTGGCTTCGTTGCTGAACGCGGTGGCCGACTTGAGGTGTGGTTTGTACGACAAGTTGAACGGGAAGGAGTCTGGCGATGTTGAGTAGAGAGGTGAAGCGCCAGGCGGAACAGGGCGATGAGCTTGCGAAGGGGTATGTGGATGCGTTGGAGTTTTTGGTTCGCATCCAGAAGGCTGAGCGTAAGTTGCATTGGGAAGAGGGTGACAGTTTGGAGGGCGTCTTGGAAGAGTTGAATGCTTTTCTGGACAACCATTTGGGTTTGCGTCGTAAGCGAGTTTGAAAGTTTTCTTTTGTGGAGAGTTGTTGATGGCGTCGATTGATAAGAAGCCAGTTGTGTCATGTGTTGCACAGTCTCAGTTGAACATGGATGGAATCTATGAGTACCTGCATGCAACAGGGAATGATGAGTTCATTGGGACGATCGCAGCAGCCAGGGGAGATGGCTTGTCTGACATGGAGATCTTGGTTAGTTTGATGGCGAAGTTGTGTTACAAGAGTCTGACGCTCGGCCACAACTCGAACATCACTCGGGTGCGGGATATTAAGAGCAATATTGAAGCGGCGATCAGCTCTGAACACGGCAGCGTGTTGGAACATGCCTCGATGTCATTCATTGTCCGTGACTGCAGCCGGATCTACACGCATGAGAAAGTGCGCCACCGCGCTGGAACAGCGTTCAGTCAGAATTCGGGGAGATTCATTCGGCTGGACGAGATTGATCTGATTGTTGACCCGATCCTCGATCCTGTGCGAGAAGAACTTCTTGAGGCGGTGAAGTATCTTGAGGATGTCTACGCTCGTATGGCTGACAAGCTTGGCATGAATGAGCCAGGGCTTGACTTCACGCGAAAGAAGAAGTTGACATCAGCTCTCCGCCGCATCGCGCCGAATGGTCAGGCGAATGAGTTGGGTTTTTCAATCAACCTTCGTTCGCTTCGGTTCACGATCATGAAGCGTACTGATAGGGCTGCTGAGTGGGAGATTCGGTACATCTTCGCACAGATCTATAAGATCGCAAAGCAGGCTGTTCCGACGCTGTTCTGTGATGCTGTTGAGAATGAGTACGAGGGGCTTCCTGAGATCAAGTTCGGTCACCACACATGAGTTCACAGAATAGTTGAGATTTTTGCGTATAGTCACCTTTACAGGTGTCACTGGCGTTGCGTATGTTTCTTTGCGATGTTGGTGGCACCTTTTTTCTTTGTGGGAGATTGTGATGAGAGAGTCTGTTGGTAATGCACCGATTGGTGGTCGCAAGAAGAACATTGTTCGCAATACGGCGACTGAGTTTACGGGGAACCCTGCATTGAATCCGGCGTTGCCGATCTTTGGTGGTTCGTCGGAGGCGATTCTTCGTCAGGAAGCTGCTGGCCAGTTCGAGGTCTGCGTGAGCGATGTTCTCCCTGTTCGTGGGGTTGACTCTGTACGGAAGATGATCGAAGACGCGGGCGGTCATGTTGGTGAGGCAGTGAGTGGGGACGACTTGTTTGTTCACGTCACCGTTCCGAGGGGCTGGAAGAAGCAGGCGTCAGATCATTCGATGTGGTCGTACTTGCTGGATGCGAATGGTTGCAAGCGGGCGGAGATCTTTTACAAGGCTGCGTTCTACGATCGATCTGCGCATGTGAGTGCGTGCCATCGCTTTGGCATGGATCTGTACTCGAACGAGGTCACGCCAGAGGGGTCGTTGACGGCGAGCATTTGTGATGCCCGTGGTCTGGTATCGCATGCTGTGAACGGAGTTGTAGATCCACTGGATGACGAAAGATCGAAAGTGTACCGCCTTCGCGATCGTGTTGCGGAGGAATTGCGTTTGTGGCTGAATGAGAACTACCCGCTGTGGGAAGACAGTTCTGCTTACTGGGCTGATTGATTGGGAGGTTACTGTGGTTGAATTGATTGTTGGGCAGATTTGCATGTCGATGTTGAGCCTTGAAAAGTACACGGTTTGTGGCTTTGGCAGTGATGGGTGTGCGATCCTAGAAGATGCGGAGGGCGGTCTTCACTGGGCTGGCGATATTGATATTGCGGATCTTGTTGATGTGACGGGCAAGTCAGTCGCGGTTGAGGCCGATGAGCCTGAAGTCACTGAGATGGTGGTCAGTTACGGCTACTTCATGGGTGCGGCGTTGACGGGACTTCTGGCGAACCCGAATATAATAAGGACATCGGACGTCATGCCTAGCGGCGGCCTTGTTCGGAGTATAGTGAAGTGCGCGAAAACGTTTGCAGAGTCATTAGTGGAGGCGTCAGATGGACAGTCGTGAGTTGAAGCCGTTGCAGACGCACGGGCGGTACGTTGAGGTGTGGGTTCCACCAACTGAGCGTTTTGTGCGGTATGAGCGTTCAGATGAGCGGTGGGCGCGTCCGTTGGGTATAGGCACTGTGGGGAGGGAACTGGAAGCGTTGTACGACGTTCGGGATGAGACGTTCCAGTTGATCGGTTACACGCGGCACAATCCTGCTGTGTTGGGTGGGTATCGTCGTTTGCCGTTGATGTTCTCAAGGGCGTCTCTGCAGTCTTACGCGCCATGGACGAACCCGAGTGAAAGGGAGGTCTTGGCGGATGTTAACCAGATTGATCTGCGGGTTGATGTTTACGGGATGGGTCGTGAGCAATTCTGGGTTTGGATCTGCCCGCTGGCCCAGTCGTTTGATTTGTTGGAACTGAAGTGGGTGTCGGTTGTTGGCAAGGACAATCGTCGGGAGTGGGAGTGGGATCTTCGGAAGCGTTTGGCGGATCGTGACAACGTGTGTTACTCAGGTCGGAGGTATTGAGGTGCGAAAGCGAAAGTCGATTGTTGGTGCGTCGTGTGCGTCGTACGCCTTGGGGCGAATGGTCGTTTCAGAGAAGGAGGTTGATGATGGCGTACTGGTTTATTGTGATAACTGGCTTCATGGGATGCTTCTTCGGTATGTCGCCATGAATGATCTTCCTGACGGCTGGCGTGTTGATCGGTTGAATACAAGTCCTGATTGCCGTGGTGTTAAGAAAGGGTAGGTGTTTCGATGCGGATTTTGACAAGCAACTTCCAGATGGCGTTGCGTATAGCGATCGAGGAAGAACTGAAGTTGGTTCGGAAGAGTGGCCTGGAGACGAACGGCTTCATTGAGGGTCTTCGTGAAGTGTTGGAGGCATCGCGTCGTGGCGAGCAGATTACTGTTTCTGACAGGTAGGTGGCGTTGTGAAAACGTTTTGTATTGAGTGTCGTCATCATTGTGGTGCTGAAGCAGATCTTCCGTGGCACTTGCATGTGTGCCTGCACCCTGATGTTCAGCGTGTTCAGGAGAGAGATCCTGTCACTGGACGGTTTGGTTTTGTGAGCCGCAATTCTCTTGGAGAGTTGTACTTCACTCCAGACGTGAGTCCCTGTTGCCGTGATTTCAATCGTGGCAACTGCGAGATGTATGAGCCGAAGTGAATCTTGTGATTCATTGTTTACGTGTTTCAAAGTTTGATCGTAGGAGATTGTTATGCCGTGCAATGGTGGGAATTAATTCGGAAGAACCGAGTACATCGATAATCCAGACCACAAGAAGAAGATTGACGTGTTGACTCGTCAGTTGTGCCATGCCTGTCAGATGCTCAGTGAGGGTGGCATTGAGTTGCCAAAGGAGTTGGACGAGTGGTGGTATGAGCACAAGCTTGAGGATGAGGCGAGAGTTGCAGAAGCAAAGCGTCGAGCTGAGGCGCAGTCTGCGGTGAAACGCCGTGCAGAGTATCTGGAGAGTGTTCGATCTCGTGTGTTGGGTCAGCTCACAGAAGATGAGCGAGAGTCGCTTGGGTTGTAGGTCTGTTTGTCTGATGGGAATGAAAGGGGCGTGGTTGTGCAAGACAATCAGTTTTGGAGAGACAAGGCAATTCGTGCGTCACACTACTTCTGGTTCAAGTTTGGGTGGCGACTGCAGACGTGCACTGGCTGCAATGGCAGCGGTCGATACGACAACACGGGTTCGCCAAGTTGTAGTTCGTGCGATGGCACTGGTCGCACCTGGGTTCGTGGTCCAAGGTGGAGTGACAACGCGATAGTGAAGCATGCTCCAAGATTGGCAGCGTTGTATGCGAGGATCTGTGCTGAGCGTGAAAAGAGAAAGTGATGCCATTCAATCCAGGCGATATTGTTGAGTGTGTCGAAGGCGGCACGATGTTTATCACGGGGAAGCGATACTGCGTTTTGCTGTGTGTCCCCATCGGTTCATCGGGGCGATTTATTTTGCGTCTGAGCAATCTCGCTTGGACGTTTGCAGATAGATTTGTGGGGGTTGTATGAAAGAAGACGTGAAGACAGAGCATGAGAGCTGGTGCCTCGTGCAAGCGAACAGGGTTTCAGGGCGGTCTGATGACTTGTTCGCCACATCGCTTGAGCACCAGCACACGATTCAGATCAAGATTGCACGGGCTGCGCAGTACTCGGGTCACGGGAGTACTCGGTACATGGATCGGGAGCAGTTGATTGCGATCGAGATGTCCCCGATGCAGTGGGCAGAGTTCATTACGACGATGAACATGGGTTGTGGCGTGCCGTGCACCTTGCGTCGATTCGAGGGGAAGGCTGTTAAGGGCCAGAAGCACGAGACGGAGACGGTGCGTATTCAGGATCAGTTCTCCCAGCATGCAAAAGCAGTGGGGGAGAAAATGCGTGATCTTCACGAGGATATTGCGAGTCGGCTTGAGAAGACATCGCTGTCCAAGAAGGCTCAGGGGGAGATCCTAGAAAAGATCTACATGTTGACGCGGGTGTTTCACGACTACATGCCGTTTATGCACGATCGGTTTGTTGAGGCGTGCGAGTCGACGGTTTCTGAGGCGAAGGCGGCTGTTGATGCTTTTGTGTCGCATGCGGTGTTGCAGACGGGGCTTGAGTATCTGGCGGAGCATGCCCAGCAGCGATTGATCGGTGTGAAGGGGGAAGGCGATGTCGAGTGATCCTCGGCTTCTGGTAAACATCTTTGGGGCATCGGAAATGAAACAGTATTTGATAACGGCAATCGAAGCAGAAGAGTGCATGCCTATTGATGGTGCCGAAATACGCATCGTCACGAACGCTGGCACATTCACGTTATGGGTCCAGACGTGCAATCAGAAGATGGGGACGCTGAAGGTTGAAATTGGACACGGTGAGGAACATCAAACTCACTTTATTAGGAAAGATAAATGACGATCAGGATGAACCACCGCAAGGTGGCAGAAGTGATTCTGATGGAACTTGCGAGGCATAAGGAAGGGCGGTTTAGCTTCTGCTGCTCGTTTGCCTATGACGATGATAGCGATTTCCTAAACAAAGTTGCGGAAAGACTTGGTCTCCTCGAAATGGGCTGCAAGCCATTTCTGTCTCGCATTCAGCGAGTATGCAGGAAACTTGAGCAGTGGGGGATTCTTGGTGGGCAGTTGCTGTCTTGTCACGCTGAGTATTTTGGAGAACCGCGAGTTTTGAAGCGGTATGAATTCGGTGATCATGGATATGCAATGCGGCTTGCTCCTGATCTGTGGCCGAATTACAAGCCAATGGGGCGAGCTGAAGTAGAACTTGAGATACTTCTCGAAAGACCATTCCCTCGAAAGCAGCAGGCTGCCGATTTCGATTCTGAAGGCTGGGGGTGTCATGAAACTTGAACCGAGCGTGTTGGCGAACAAGGTGAGCCTGCATCTGAGTGCGGGCGGTCGTGTGAAGATGACTGTTCGCGGGAGGGGTATGCGCCCATCGTGGAACGTTGTCGGCACTCAGGTTTACGGGGATGTGTATTCGGTGAAGTTGTGCAGTCGTCGTTCTACGGGTGGCGTTTGGCGTGATGTTGGTGAGTTGGCAGACCAGATGGTGTTTCATTTTCAGTGAGGGGTTCGTTGTGTCGCAAGATGTTCCAAAGATTTCTGATGCGAATTTGGCGTTGCTGAAGTGGATTCAGACCAACAAGTCGATTCGGGCTTACAAGGGGAAGAGTCCTGAGCATGATTGCGTGTATGAGGCGTGCGTTGTTCTTGAGAAGAACGGCTGGCTCTTTCGCTTTATTGAAGATGGTCCTTTGGTCGTCTTTGTCTACAGCCCGAAGAAGTGTGAATCGTGCGGCGGCGATATTCCGTGTCCAGGGTAGGAGGGTGTTTTCATGCCAGTGTTCCATGTGAAGGTTGAGGCGTCGTTTGAGGTTTATGCGGATGACGAAAGTCAGGCGGCAATGGCAGCAATCGCTGTTTCAGGCGGCTGCAGTAGTGATTCGGTTAAAGTCGGGGAAAGGCGGCTCGTTGGTGGCTGCATTGTGCATCCGACAGGTTCAGAGGTCGTTTTCTGCGACCGTCGCTTGAGTCAACTGGAGATCATTGAGAAGTTTGGGGGGCTTCCAGATGAACCCTGAAGAACTGACCCAGCGGGTGATTGATCACATGGCAACGGGCGGGCAGGTGACGTTCGTCCTTCGTCGGGATGAGGATGACTTTCGCCGGGACGATCGTCGGGTGATTCGTGCCACGTTCTACGACTATGCGTCAGTGGTTCCAGGGCGTGGTCGCACGGGCATTATTGACTGGGAGTCGAACTACGAGCAGAGCTGGTCTTGCACCTTCCTTCTGCTGGTGACCCATGAGCCGATGTTTCTGTAAGTCGCACCTTCATTCCAAGGTTGCACCTTAACCCGCGCGGGGAACCTGCTGCGGGTTTTTTCGTTGGTGCCACCCTGACACGCTATACGGACGCATTACAGGCCCGTGGCGGCGTTTTGTGGCCTAGTGCGACACTTTACTCGTCTTGGCGTTGCAGGCCCTCAGATCGCCTCTAATGATTTGCAACGTGTTGGAAATGGGATTTGATACGATTTGCAACTTTGCCCTTTTTTGGAAATAGTTGATCCAAAACGGGCTGAAGCGTGGTTGAGGGCGTCATAGTCGTTCTGCCAAAACCAAACTACTGGACTCTCGAAGACATAGTATCGATTTCTCTGCCATCCTGCGCGATGGGCACCCTTCCAGTAGGGGGTGTGGCAACAGGGAAGTCGATACTATGTCTTTTTTTACGCGCTGGGTTTGGCGTGTCACTGGAACGGTCCAGGACACGCCCGAGGGGGTTATCCTTGGTGAAGGCGTTAAACTCAGCCTTGGAAGCGCCGTGACGTGTTGACGGATGACGACGAAGTTCAAACCCTCTCTCAAACCTTTCCTCTTGCATTGCATGAGGGGGCTTTGGGGGAGCGCGTTCAGTGCTTCGGGAATCGAACGAAGTTCGTTCCCCAGTATGTCCAGCGCAGCGTAGACATACATTCTTCTATCGCGAAGCGATAGGACTGTTTATTGCGCGCGCGTTATCAGTCCCTTCGGGACTGGACTGCTCTGATCCAGCGAAGCGTCGATCACTGCGATTCAGGCACTGTGTGCCTGTTGACTCCTCTAGGAACTGAGGCATAAGCCATGCATTCAGTACGGTTGGGCATTTCCCTTTTTACATACAGACATATTCCTTTCTTTGCGCCTCTTCTCTTTGTCCAGGTCCAGCGTAGCGTCGACCGCTTTAGTCTATACGTCCCTGTGGGACTGCGCGCAGGACGGTGGCTCGCTTTTATGGGGCTGGAGCTGCTAAAACGGCTCGCAGGATGAAAAACCCAGCAAATTCGCAACGGTCGATACCTTTTGCACCGCTGTTTCCATTTGCAACGTGTTGGAAATGGTGTTGGTGGTTGGGTTGAATCTGGGTGAATCGGGTGAAAAGTTTTAGATCTTTTCAGTTGGGGTTGCGTATAGGTACTGAGGTGCGTAGTATTCCGCCGCGTCGGTTTTCATTTTGTGGGAGGTTTGGTTATGGGTATGTGGGACAAGGTTGTAATCGGTGATGGTCGTACTGCGTGCTCGGCATTGAAGGTGTTTGAGATCGAGGGAGATCACCACATTTCGCAGGACAGTGTTTCGTACTGGATCGGTGACATTTATCTCGGTGAGGGGATGACGATTTTTAAGAACACTCCAGCGGGCGAGGGGTTGACTGAGATGATTCGCCAGGGTGCGAACCTTATTGAGATCAATCTGTACTTGAAGGATCTGTTCTTGCGTCACATCGACCCGAGCATTTTGCGGAAGTTGATTGACCGTGCGTTGGCAGAGGCACGCAAGGACGGGGAGAAGTCGAAGGCTAGAGAGATTCGGGCGGCGTTGAACATTTTCTAGGGTGGCTGAAATGCGGTTACATCCAAGAGTTATGCCGTGTCAGGCGGCTGAGAACGATCTGCACGAAGTCATTATTGACTGGATGGAGCGTCATCCGGATTTGACGTGGGCGGAGGCTGTGCGATGCCTTGCGGGGATCATTGCGAGTTATTCGAAGTATCCAGTTCGCGAGGAGCGGCATGGCGCCGACTCTGAGAAGCGAACGGACGAGGCTTGAGGGGAGGGGTGTAGTATGTTCTTTTTCTGGAAACGGTTGTTTCGAAAGAAACCTATGGGTCCGAAAGATCCTATGGATTTCAGGTTGACCGAGAATAGCAGGGAGTGGTGGACTAGCACGTACTGCCCTCACTGTAAGAAGGCAACAGGGCACCACGAGCAGATGGCGGGGATCTGCAATGGGTGTGGTGGGTTTGGTGATATGGGGCGTTATCGTTCAAGCCGAGAGATTTGGGATGGCGAGAAGTGGGTGATCCAGCGGAAGTACGGTAACAGGCCAGCCGACTGCGTGGTTGAGTCGCATTGATTTTGTGTTGGCGTGATTGCTGGTTGAATTCGATATGGGGAGGTTTAGATGGAGAATCACCCGTTGCCGTGGACGGTGAAGTACTGGCGTCGTTGTCCAGAGTGGCATGAGAAGTCATCGCCGTACATTGTTGATGCGAATGGCGCTGAGGTTGTATGTATGCCTCAGAACGTTGGGAATCCTGGCGAGTACGACGTTGTGGCCGACGAGACGGCGTTGCGAATTATTGCGAGCGTGAACATAGTTCCCGATTTACGTAAGGCAGTTCGGGAGGGCGGTGTTCAGAAGCCGTATCTTGAGCGGGAGAAAACGGAGATCGTTCGGCAGTACAACCCGGAGTATGGGGACGATCGGGTGTGCAAGTGCGGTCATCCGTATTATCGGCACTTCGACTTTTATGAGGAAGCGGACAGGCAGGCATGTGGCTGCAAGTATTGTGAGTGCTGGACTTTCGAAGAGGCGTAGGGGGAGTTATGGCTGTTTGGTTCACGAGCGACACACACTTCAACCATGCGAAGATCATCGAGTACTCGCAGCGTCCGTTCGCGGATGTTGAGGAGATGACTGAGGTGATGATCGAGCGGTGGAACAAGCGGGTGAAGCCTGGTGATTTGATTTACCATCTGGGAGACTTCGCGTTGTCGTGGGGTCGACAGCACGCGGATTTGGTGGACGGGATACTGTCTCGTCTGAACGGCCAAAAGTGGCTGATTGTGGGGAATCATGATCGGGACGAGGTGGTGGAGAATGATCGGTGGGTGAAGGTGAAGGATCTGCATGAGATCAAGGTGGATCTTGGTGGGGTTCACAAGCAGCGGATCATGATGTGCCATTACCCGTTGCGGTCTTGGTCGCAGATGCATCGTGGGTCGTGGATGCTGCATGGGCATTGTCATGGGAATCTGAGTGACGTTGGCGGGAAGATCCTGGATGTTGGTGTTGACGTTTGGGGCTACGCTCCTGTGAGTCTGGAGTGGGTTGCGGAGTACATGGGCAAGCGTGAAGTGGTTGTGTGTGATCACCATACTTTGGGGGAGAGTTGAGATGGCTTTGACGAGAACGCGATTATTGGATGTTCGGACAGACGATGGTCTACAGGAGACATGTGGTCTGTGGACTCGTGGCGGTCTTGAAGGCGTTGAGGTGATAATCGACGACAAGAGGATCAGCATTCCACGGGATGCGATTTTGGAACTTGTTGCGGATGAGTATGTCAGTAAGCAGATTGCTCGTCTGAAGCAGTTGACGACGGTCGATGCTGTTAATGAGATTATGGGTTCTTTCTCACGATGAAGTAGCAAGGGGAGTCTAATGGCAGGTTTTCGTGGTGATTATTTGACGATGCTTGAGTGCGCCCAGAAGTTGCAGGAGTACATTGACTCTTGCTGCGGTGAATATGGGATCACGAAATATATCCCAGAGGTGAGTATTTCGATGGGGGCATTCGCTGGCTGCATCGAGGTTGATGAACTTCAGGTGTGGCACAGCGAGGTTGACTCAAGCGAGTTGACACCAGAACTTCTGATTGAGTCGTTCCGTGAGCAGTGTTGCAGGTGGATACCATTTATCAAGAGGGAGAGTTGAGATGCGGATCGAGGGGTATGCGTTCGATAAGAACTATGCGGAGACGCGGGCGAAGTACTTGAATCGGCTGCGTGAGATTGAGAAGACTCCCGGCGTCGAGTATCGGAAGAACCCGCAGTACGGGATGGTGAAGTTTTCGGGGCGTCTGACGACACCAGAGGCAAAGGCTTTGAGTGAACTGGATCTGGCGATCATCGCGGATGACGGGAACCTTTGTTTCGGGGGCGAGTGTACGCGGGTTAATGACAGTTTCAGTGGGTGCTACTACACGGATTGAGGTGTTGAATGCCAGATGAACTGTACTATCAGCGGGAGGGCTTCGTGTTTGCGAAGTTGCATCGAGACAACTGGTTTGCTGGGGTGAATCATCGCCCCTATGGTCCAGGCGTTGCGGGTAACGATCGGGCTCTTGCGTGGTATCGTGGTTGGTGGTTCTTCTTTCATGTTGTAAAGCCGATTGGTGATTTGATGGGGAGGGCGTGATGCAGAAGTCTTTGCCAAAAGCGTTATGGGAGGCTCATGAGTATGCAGTGTCATTCTGCACGAAACTTCGTGGCATCAAGCTACGTCGCAGGCTGCACAAATTTAAGGGGGCTAAGTGGGCCACATTCTATCGCGGCGACACCTTAAAGAAGGTATGGTCCTGCAATGCTGTATTTGCGGCCAAGCACTTCAGTAGAACAGGGAAGGCTGAATGATGGAACTCGATGCGGTGTTTGACATTCTCCCCCGCATGCTAACGATCGGCTGCAAGATTTCGCAGCAGGACGGTGAATGGTGGCTTTGGGAGAGTGGTGGTGATGGTGTTGTGGGTGGATCGACATTTCGGGAGATGTGTGAGCGTCTATTGAGCGTCGATGTTGCGAAGTACGAGCGTGACTACGACGAGCGTTGTCGTGCTTACATGGAACGATCCAGGGGTATTGATATTTTTGGGTGGTGAGATGCGGATATTCACGACAGTGCAGTGTGCAGAGATTTGTGGCGTCTCAGCGAGGACGGTTTGCAAGTGGTTTGATTCTGGTCGCCTGCGTGGCTATCGGATACCTGGTTCTCAGGATCGCAGGATTCCTGGGGAGTTCTTGGTGAGGTTCCTTCGTGAGCAGGGGATGCCTGTTCCTGTTGAGTATGCTGGCAGGCCGATTTGGGGTGATCCAAAGAATGGTCAAGTTTGACTGCATCTATTTTGTAAACCTTGCGTATAGGGAGTGATTGTGCAATGAGTCGTTACGTTGGTATGGCACGGGATATTCACATCGCTCGTGGTGTTCATGCGGCTGCAATAGATTTTGAGCGTAAGAGTGTGGTCGCAATTTTCCGTGAGCTTGCTGCTACGCTGTCAAAGGATTCAGTCGGCGGAACTGAAACGAGCCTTGCATTCTGCGCGTCAGCATTGGCGATTCATCGTGTGTGCAATGACATCATGGCTTCTGATTGAGTTCGTTTTAACAAAGCGAGGTGTGTGTGAGCTACAGTATTTCAGATCATGCGGTTTCTCGTTTTGCCGAGAGGTTCCCCGGCATGGAGATTGAAACAACTCTTGCGGGGGCGGTGCCGTTTGGCGCACAGCGTGGCAACTCGATTTTGCTTTTGAACGGTGATGTGGCGTTTTGTGTTCGCGACGGCATTGTTACGACGTGCATGCCGAAAGACATGGCGGTCGTGAACATGCAAGCTCAGGGGCTGGGGTGGGTTCCGTTAAAGACTGAGTACGAGCAGTCGGTGAAGGTGCAACCAGAGCCTAAGAATTGGGCTGACTTGGATTTTGATCGTCGTATTGGCACTCTTGACAAGGCAACTTTGAACACCATGTTGAACATGCTGGCCAATGCAACGGCAGACCAGATGGATGTGCTGTGTGAGAGGAACAAGACGAAGCAACTGGCGAGCTATGTTGTGGCGTTGCGGGATAGGGTTGCGAAGCAGACGGAGCGAGCTGACCAGGAGAGGAAGATGTCTCAGGGGTTGATGCAGTGGATCAAAGAGACGCATGGGAATGAAGTTGTGGCATCTGTGGTTGATGGGATTCGCAGTGGGGGATGTTTGGTATGAGTCGTCGTCATTTGTTGAAACAGCCGTGGCGTAGTCTTCCGTTGTGGTTGCTGTTGAGCATCCATGCTGTTGTGGCGTTACCGCTGTTCTTGTCGGTGCATGTGTGGTACGGCATAGTGCGTGGTGTTCGGCGTGCTGTCGAGGAGTTCTCGCGGGAGCATCAGATCCTTGGGAAGTTGGATCAGGGGGATTCGTAATGGCATCAGTGATTCGCAGGGAGGGCTACACGATCGATAACGGTGGTGTTATTCGCTACGTCAATGTGGAGTCTTCATACGAAGAGGCTGAATCAATTTGTGGTCGCAGGCTGGACCGTAGGCGCAACTATGCGATCGTCGAGGGGGCGGTGTGTGAGTCTGCGAGTTGGGTCAGTGCATGCTCTGGATGCTACGAGGGGTACGAGGTTGATCATGGTGTTGGCATGGGTTGTCATGAGTGTGGTTTTCATGGTCGTGTTCGAACTGGTATGTGGGTTCCGTTGGGTGCGAGTTCGGAGGATGAGTTGTGAACAGGAAAGAGGCGTCAGAAATACGTTCATCGGACGAGTTTCTGGAATTGCAGGCAAAAGCGAGTGCGGCTTATGACGCCTGCCAGAAAGCTCTGGCTGAGATTAGCCATAAATTCCCGTTGGAAAGCGGGTACACTTGGACCCTTATGATGTCAGGCGAAGTTCATTCGAGGTGGTGTGGTCATTGAGAAGAGGAAGAAGAGTTATGAGAGTTTTGGTCAGGGCGTACAACAAGGATGGGTATCACAAGGACTTGGCTTCATTTGAGGAGGGGCAAGTTCACATGAAGCATGGGAATATGTCAGAACCGCAGATGATTGCTGTGGGCGTGAATCTCTGTCCTAGCGATTTCCCAGAGGCCGTTCGGTTCGACATTGTGATTCAGAATCCAGTGTTGCCAATTAGGTGATTCTTCCATCATTTCGAGGTTCAGTTGCGTATAGGGAGTATGGTAATGTCTAGACTTTAGAATCGTCGGCGAAAGAACGAGCGTCATCGGCGGAATGAGCGTCGTCGGGAGGCGAAGAAACTTCTGAAGCGATTTGTGGCGTGTGCCCCAGCGATCGCGGCAAGTATGATTATGAGTAAGGAGTCGTTGTATGCCTGGGGAGCGGGAGTTGAGCGTAGATACAGGTAGTTACGAGTGGATGCGTGGGCATCTGATTCAGCGACTGAATGATGATGCTGCAGAGGTCGTCGAGAAGCATGATCGTGCTCGCAGGGAGTGTGCGGAGTTTGCACGTCGAAAGAGGTGGCTCGCTGATCAGGTTGATGTGCTCAATATCAGCCCCGAAGAATGTCGACCGATGCTTTCGTTCGTGCATAAGAAGGAACGTCTTCCGAAAGAAGGTGAAGACAGTTTCCTGATTGAGCAGGCTAAGGATCTTGTTGATGCGAACTACGAGATCGACAAGTACAACGGTCGCGATGCACGGGCGTTTGTTGAGGCAGTTTTTGAGCGAATTAGTCCTGAGTTGTATTTGCATTGGCTGGAGCAGAAGTGATGGCTGGAATGTCAGAGGGGCAGTTGTTCGATCGGATTCGGCAGCGATATCCAGCTCCAGCGTGGGCTGTGTTTCAGCATGTTCGCAATCAGACAGGGTATCGCAAGTCGGCTGTACGAACGGCTGATGCAATGGCATTGAGTCTGTACCCATCGAACGGGTTGGCGTTACATGGGTTCGAGTCGAAGATCTCTAGGGCAGACTTGAAGAAAGAATTGCTCGACCCATCGAAGGCGGCCGAGTTTTCGGAGTACTGCGATTATTGGTGGTTGGTGTTGTCCTCGGAGGAGTTGATGGCTGGTCTTCAGTGTCCAGAGTCGTGGGGAGTTCTTGTCCCGAGCGGCAAGTCATTGAAGGTGGCGATTCAGGCACCGAAGTTGAACCCGAAGCCTATGGATATCGGGTTGGTTTGTGGTCTGTTGCGTAAGGCGTCGGAGACATCGGACAAGGTGCTGAAGGGGATGGTCCCTCGCGAGGATATAATGAGTCTCGCAGAGGAGAAGGCGAAAGAGATCGCTGATCGTGAGACGAAAGGCTTGAGGGCTGAATTCGATCTTGTGAATCGGTATATCTCAGAGTTCAAGGATGCTTCGGGTGTCGATATCCGCGAGCGATGGCAGATGGGTCGCATTGGTAACGCTGTAAAGCACATCGTCGAACAAGGGCGGGTAAGTGTTATTGAGAAGGCGAAGTGCGAGGCAGTGAGTGCGAAGAAGTACTTGGATCAGTTGAATGGGTTTTTGGAGTCAATGAAAGGGGAGTTGTTGTAATGAGGTTTGCTCGACGAAGTGCGATGTTTGATTTGATGTTTGGTGCAGCGGTTGTTGCTGTTGTTCTTGGCGTGACTGCTGGCGGGTATTTGTTCTGCTGTGCTATGGAGGCAAACACATTCAACCGGCTTACGGGCGCCAGTGTAACGACGTGGGATGCTATGTGGGTTGAGCTTCGCGTCGATGTGCCAGTGATCAGAGGAGAGTGATCATGCCGTTTATTGTGGTGTTCGATGATGGTGATACTGTTTGCTGTCCTGTGGGTTTAGACAGTAAGTGTGATGGTGCTCTTGTTGCGACAAATGGTCCTGTGGCGATGTTTGAGAAGCGGGCTGACGCTCGTCAAGCAATTAAGACATCGTACCTGTTCGCACAGTTGCAGCGTGTTAAGGGAGAGATCTACAACGATGACTTCATTGCGTTGCGGAAGTACATCAAGATTCGCCCGTTGGTTTCACTGAAGCGAGGGTCTGATGACTAAATGCACAGAGGGAATAACGACATTACAGGAAGCGGCTGAGCAGTTGATCGCAGAGTCGAAGCGATATGAAAGTGCGATGTCACTGTTCGTGTCAGAGGAAGGGCAGTTCGTGCGACTGCTTCTGGACACGAGTCGCCATTGCTACAACGATTCAGGGTACGGAATTGTTGGTGGTGACTGCGGATTGCTGCGGGACATGGAGACGAACGAAGTTATCGGGATCAAGTTGCGAGTGATCAACAATAAGTTGATGGTCGGGCACGATGGACCGTTGCGGGTTAATCAGGGGTTTCTGAAAGAAGAGTGCAAAGATGGACAAGACGGTCCTAGAACTGCTGATTGAGGCCCGAAAGGTTGCGACACATCATGGGGACAATGAGATGGTTGTGTATTTGAAGAAGTTGATCGCGTGGTCGACGGGGCGTATTGCGAGTCCAGAGAGTGGAAAGGCTGAGAAGTGATCAACTGGATTGAAGATTTCGATGACAATGACAACACGTACTGGTTTGGCCAGTCGCCGTATGGAACTGATCCTGAGACGGGTGACGGGATCGACTTGTTTTGGCGGATCAAGCAGCGTCTGGTGAGCGACAAGATCGAGTGGTACTCGTGCCATGACAGTGAACTCGGGGGCGAGGATGGAAGTACTTGGTCGACGCCTGAAGAGGCTAAAGCAGAGATCCAGCAATCGCATGATCGAATTATTCTGCAAGAGAGTTCTGAATCGTAATGGCAACTAAACTGCGTGAGTATGGCGACTTCCATATCTGGCGATCGGCGGGGCGTAGCGGTCGTCACGGCAGGCTGGCGGTTCGGTTCATCTATGATCCGGGGTTGTCGTTTTCGCTGGATGTTGGTCAAGACGGTCAGCCAGTGATGCGTTCGTTGAAGTGCCTGAATGCTCAGGTGACGGCGCAGCGTGGTCTGTCGTCAGACATCTTTCGGGCGGCGTTGGAGTTCTTGCGGGATGAGGGATAGTTGACAGGTTTTTTTGTTTTGCGTATAGTCACCGATGAAAGGGGACACAATGGCAGGATCAGTTGCAGAGGCGTATGTAATCGGGAATGTGACGCGGGACGCGGAGGTGCGTGAGGCAGGGGCGACTCGTGTGTGCAACCTTACGGTTGTGCACAACACGAAGTACAAAGACAAGGAAACGACGTCGTACATCGAGGTTGTTCTGTTTGGGAAGCTGGCGGATATCGCGGGCCAGTACGTGACCAAGGGCAGCAAGGTCTTTGTTTCTGGCGAACTCCGCGAAGAGAAGTGGGACGACAAGGAGACTGGCGCAAAGCGTTCGAAACTGAAGATCATCGGGCAGAGGTTGACGTTGCTGGGCAGCAAGGGTGATCGTGGAGGTCGAGGTGAGCCTGATCACGATTCAGGGCATAGCGAAGATTATGATCCAGCGGATTCATCAGGAGCGCCGTTCTAATGCGACAGGTCGAGTCAGAGATTGAGGCATTGCGAAAGCAGATCCGAGTGTTGGAATATCGTAGCGAGTACGGTTTGTATTCGCTTGATCGGCGTGAGAGTCTTGCGAGGGCAGCCGAACTGCGGGCAAAGTTGACCGCCTTGGAGTCGCGCGATGTCGATGAGTGAGGGCAAGTATCAGGCGATGTTGTTCCGGCGAGAAGAGGTTCAGGCGGCGATTGAGAAGTTGTCGTCTGAACTTCATGACTTGAATGAGGTGCTGTCGCTGGCTGCGGCTGATCGGTACTTGGAATCGCAACCTGAATGGAAGCAGAAGTGGATGCAGTCGATGTTTGATACTCGCGGTACGAACAGTGTCCCGCGACCATATGTGAATAACAATCCTGATATTGATTGCTTCTGAGGGGGATCAAGTGAATCCGTTAGATAAGCCCATAAACTCAGAAAACGACATTTCAGCAACTCGCATGAATGATGTTGCTGTGACGCGGTTCTCTGATCGCCTGCCCGAATGCAGGTGGTTTGTATTTATCGACCCAGAAGACACATCGCGATGGATCGTAGGCTGGAAAGACTGGTATCACATTCGAGAGGAAGGCGGAGCGAGCTATCGATACAATGATCCACGGTTGACGTGGTGGTTTCCGTTGCCAGATGTTCCGTCGTTGTAGAAGTCCAGAATCAATTGCTTCTGAGGGAGTTCGAAGTGAAGCCACTTAACAAGCCTCTGTATAGTTCGATCGGGCATTTGCCTGGCAGTTGCTGTAGCGGGCGTGACAGGTTCGTGAATGCGGGACAGTCAAGAATCCTGACGGTCGAAGCCCCAAAGAACTACAAGGTTTTCGTCAGGGAGAAGCTTGACGGGACGTGTGTCGGCGTCTTAAAGCAAGGCGGCAAGTTGCTGGCCCTGCAACGGAACGGGTATCTGTGCAGTACGTCGCCGTATGCGCAGCACGAGATGTTCGATGAGTGGGTGAAGGAGAACGAGCTGCGTTTCCACCGCGCATTGGATGACGGCGAGCGAATGGTTGGTGAGTGGCTTGTTCAGGCGCACGGCACTCAGTATCAGTTCAAGGATGGTGAAGAGGTATTTGTCCCGTTCGATGTGTTCAATACGAAGAACGAGCGTCTTTCGACTGAGTTGTTCATGAGTCGATGTTATGATGCCGACATTCGACCAGCAAGATTGCTGCATGCTGGCGGTGCAGTAGATCCAGCAGAGTTGTACAAGGCGTATGTCAGCACGAGGTACAACTACTTCTCTAGGATCGTCCCTGTGAACGGTGATGCGTGCGAAGGACTTGTCTATCGATGCGAGCGACGGGACCGATACGACAAGGTCGCGTTCATTGCAAAGTGGGTTCGACCGGGATATGTGCCAGGGAAGTACCTGCCAGTTTGCACGGGCAAGTCTCCCGTTTGGAATTGTGACATTCGAACACTTTTCCCCATCAGAAACACCGACCCAAGCGTATAGTCACTATCGGAGGGAACATGGCAGCGCAGACATTGAAGCAGTATCGAGTGTTGGTTGATCAGCTTGAGACGTTGGTGCATGAGTGGAAGAGTGCACAAGTCAATAAGAGCGAGCAGGCAGACCACATCAAAGCGATGGAGTCGGTGATCAATCATTTGAAGTGTGCGACATGTGCACGAATCAAAGCCACAGAGCAGGTGCTGGCGAATATCGTGATCAGTTCAGCGGAGACGATCGTTCGTCAGTACAAAATGGGTAGCAATATCGAGTACTGCTTCGTCATCGATCACCCGAAGTTCGGGCAGATCGGCGGGTACGAAGAGGATAACTGGAGCATTGAGTACTCAGCCGTAGCCAAGTTTGCCGCATTCGTGCGTAAGGACTGGCCGACTCGGATTATTGGGCGAGATGCAACGACACGCATTGCAGTGGATTTGAGTCAGTCGTAATTGGTGTGCAATCAGGTCAGTCGTTCCTTGGAAGTGGTGGTAAAAGAGTGGCATCAATCCTCAAAAAGTTTCTTGCGACCGGCAAGACATTTGGTAGACTTCAGCCGATACATTTTGCGAGGTTGTGGCTCACGCTAGTGGCCACTGAATATTGGGTTGAAAAATGGCTGCAACAGATTCCAGATGGCATGCGATTGCGGTTGCGAGATGCTTTCGCGGTTCCCGATGGGTTGAACCACCTCCGACTTGCCACATCTGTTGAATCCTGTGTCATTTCCCCTCCTTGCTGTAATTCTCGCGCCGTCGGTGCGCTGGAGAGTTGTGTGCCATGTCTGTAGCCGTATTGTCGATCGTTGTGAGCGACGGTCTTGGTGATTTGTTCCCAGAGGGTGTTTTGCTGAGCGTCTGGGAGCATGGTCTTGCCCCAGAAGAGTTGTCGAACGTGAGCGAACTTCATGACTCACCGAATCGGGTGGCGCTCGCGCGGAACGAGGCGTTGTTGGATTGTGTGGTTGCGAGTCACGACAACGTGATTCGGTTTCGTGACAGCGAAGTTTATGGGGCGGTGTATTGATGGATGCGAGAGACTATTGGTATCGGCTTGTTCGTGCCAATCCTGCGATGCGTGACGAGGACGCTAAGTTGACGATCAGCGTCCGTTCTTTGCGTAAGCAGATTGAGAAAGCGTTCGAGGAAGGGGCGGAATCTGTCCCTGACTCTGATGGTGGTGGGTTCTTTGATGGTATTTTTGGAAGTGGAAAGCATAGGGGTAGATAATGAAGTTGACTTTCGATCGGTATAAATTCGCGGCGGCATTCGGTGCGGCTGCTGGGGCGGTTCCATCGAGAACGCCAAAAGATGTGCTGCGTAACGTGCACATGTTGTGCAGCGGTGGTGTGGCGAGACTTACGGGAACGGACATGGACGTGTCGGTTGCTGTGACGTGTCCCGTGGAAGAATCTGTTGATTGTGAAGTGTTGCTTCCGACTCAGAAGATGTCGCAGATCTTGCGTGAGACGAAGGACGACAAGATTGTCCTGGATGTCGGCAATGGGAAGATCGTCGTGAAGATGTCGGCAGGCACGTTCCGTATGCCGATCGAAGAGGCGACAGACTACCCGCCAGTGAAGCCGTTTGATTCAACGGGGTATTACTCGGTTGATGCACGAGCGTTCCACACTGCGGTGAAGCGTACGACGTTTGCGACTGACGAGAATTCAACAACCTACGCGATGGGTGGCGTGAATATCGAAGCGAATGAAGACGGTTACTTCATCGCCACAGACACACGGCGGCTTGCGGTTGCCAATGTTGTGTTCGAGCGACATGGTACGATCGAAGAGGTGAAAGGACCGAACGTCACATCATCGAAGGCGTTGGTGTTGATGGACCGAATTGCGTCGGCTGGCGATCTTGAACAGAAGATCGAGATCTGCATCCAGGATAATACGATCCTGATGAAGCATGGGACGGCGGTTGTGACGTGCCGCAAGATTGAGGGTCGGTTCCCTCGGTGGCGTGACGTGATTCCTCGCGGTGCGTCGAAGACGGTTTCGTTGCCGTGTGCTCCATTCGGGGCGTTGCTGCGACAGAGCATGATCGTGACCGCTGAAGAGAGTCGTGGCGTTCAGTTCCGATTCAATGCAGGGATGCTGTCGCTCAGAAGTACAGGGACTGGTGAGAGCGATCTTGAGATGCCGATCAGTTGGGAACACGATGAAGTGTTGATCACGTTCGATCCGGCCTATCTGGTGGATCTTGTGAAGGTGCTGCCGTCAGAGGGGATTCTTGAATGTGCTCTGGTCGATGGCAATTCATCAGCGTTGTTTACTGCCGAGAACTACCGTTACGTTCTCATGCCGATCTCCCAATAGCGTATAGGCACTAATATGAATATTGAACAGGATGATGAGAACCGTCCAAAGTGGTTGATCGGGATGGTTTCTGAACTGGCGGGCGATTCTGAGAAGATCGCTGAGTATGTGAATGACTGCTGCCTGTCGTTCAACGAGATGCGGTGTGTGCTTGCGTCGATCAATGCGATGCAGGTGATGTACTCGACCAGTTTGGATGAAGATGAGCTGTCTGAGGAAGAGGCTCAGGAAGCGTTGTTTCAGGTTGGAATGATGGCAGAGTGCATCAGAAAGATCGAGATGGCGACTGGGATGGGCATGGGTCCAGATGATGAGGATGAGTCGTCGTTCAAGCCGTGGGAAATGAATTAGTTTTTGGGGGAGAGAATTGTGAGTGAAGGCGCGTACAAGAAAGTGACGTCGTATCACTTCGATGTTTGCGATGAGGTGATTGCGATCACTGAGGTTGGTCAGAACTTCGTCGTCGTCGAAGAGGCAAGGAAAAACGGCCAGGAGGATACCCACATGGTTGGTGTTCTTGTTCAGTTGTTAGATGGTTCTTTCCTGTGGGATGAAGGAGAGCGGTCGTTCGTTGTGAATCATTCACGGGCGCTCGCAGATGGTATTCGGAAGTATCTGGATAAGCATGGGATTCCTCGATAGGAGTTCTGGCGGGATCATTTGTTGAGTCACATGTTCGTTTGGAGAAAATATGAGCACTTTGAAAGGAGCAACCACTTCGAGCCAGGTCAGCCTGCCTCTGAAGTGGTTCATGCCAAGCCCGCAAGCAGATAAATGTTTGCGGGCACAAACAATCGGCGGAAAAGGTGCCTTCAACGGCAAGTTGGCGAAGTGGATCATCGGATTGATGCCACCACATGAGCAGTATGTTGAACCATTCTTCGGAGGTGGTTCCGTTCTGCTGCACAAGAACCCAGAGGGTGTGTCTGAAGTTGCGAATGATCTCAACAGTGAACTGATCAACTTCTGGGCTGTGCTGCGAACTCCAGAATGGTTTGCTGAATTTCAGCGATGCATTGAAGCAACACCATTTTCTGAGGCAATGTTTCAGTGTGCCGCAAATCCAAGGCTTGCCGAGTTGTTCAGCGGTGCGGTTGATCGGGCAGTTCAGTTCTTTATCTTGTGCCGTCAGTCGCGGCAAGGGTTGCAGAAAGACTTTGCCACACTGAGTAAGAACAGAACTCGTGGCGGCATGAATGAGCAGGTGTCATCGTGGTTGACGGCTGTGGAGGGTCTTCCAGATGTGCACGCAAGACTGAAGCGAGTTGTTGTGTTGAATCGGCCAGCGTCCGAAGTGATTCGGCAGATGGACACGCCAGCAACTGTCTTCTATCTCGACCCGCCGTATCTGCATGAGACTCGGTCAACGGTTGACGCCTACAAGCACGAAATGAGTGTCGAAGATCATCAGGCGTTGCTGGAGCAGTTGGCTGGGATTAAAGGGAAGTTTCTGTTGTCTGGCTATCGGTCTGGGATCTACGACGTGGCTGCAGAGTCGCAGGGTTGGAACCGTCATGATTATCAGATTGCAAACAATGCCAGTAGTGCAGCGGTCAAAGAGGTGAAGACCGAGTGCCTGTGGACAAACTTCTGATTTCCGCCATCAAAACCGAGCATGATTGCGTATAGGTACTATGTCAACGAAAACGTTACAGGTTCGCCCGATCGATCTTGAGTCGGACGATATGCGATGGGTGATCAGCATCGAGCGTCAGGGGGTAAAGAATCCACTGACGGAGAAGCAGTTGGTGAAGTTGATGCGTTCGAAGCATCACGACTGTGTTGTTGTGGTGAAGCAGTCGAAGGTTGTTGGTTACATGATCTTCGCATGGTCAAAGTTGTCGTATGTGATCGTGAGCCTTGTGACAGCTCGCAAGAGTCGTCGTGAGGGGGTAGCGAGTGCAGCGGTTCAGTATTTGATCGATAAGGCTGAGAAGGGCGGCAAGACGCTGATAAAGGCTGAGGTGTGGGAACGTCGTTTGTCGCTCCAGTTGTTTCTTCAACGGTACGGGTTCACTGTTGAGGATACGCAGGCTGGTGCGTATCAGAAAGAAGATGTCTACATGTTTGTTCGGAAAGTCGAGTGATGGAAACGTTAGATACGATTCACTGCTGGCTGGAACAAACAGGGTGGCAGAATCAGTATGGTTCGAAGACGCATGATCTGTGGTGGCGCAGGATGTGCGTGAAGCCGGAGTGCTTTGCCAATCAGGGCAAGGGCGGCGTTGTTGTTCAGTTGAAAGAGTACGTGCATGGTGAGCATGTGTCATACACAGTTGAAGTTGCCGCAGAGGCTGACGACGGTGTGTGGATAGACTTCTCGTGCTACGGGATCGGGTTGAGTGAACTTCGTGGGTGCCTTGAACGTCAGATCGATAAGTTGGCGAGGGCGTGGGTTGCGTGCCAAACAGGACAGGGAGGCAGAGATGGTTGTTCCAGAGATTAGAGTGACGCCCGCTGGTCGAGCATTGCTGGCTGCTGTGGTTGAGGGTGATGGCGACACGTTGTTGCGGATCGCTCGGTTCTCCGATGAGTTGGCTGAGAAGGTCAAAGATCGGATGCGTGTGAAGGCGGATCTGGATCGGAGCATCTTCGAGGAATCGGCGGGGGAAGTTGACTATGACTGAGTTTGTTATGCCCGATGGTGTTTACGCGACGACAGGCGTTCCAGTGATGGGTTCGAGTGTTGCTGAGACGGATCTGTCAAAGCGGTTGAAAGAACTGTCTGTGCTGATGATGAATAGGTCTGCATTCGACATGCAGGCACTGATGATTCCAGATAAACTGTTCAGTCAGTTTGAAGAGTCAAACTATGCATCTTCGAGATCACTGGGTGATTTGATGTACAGACATCACGACTACGCCTATGGAATGCCAGTTTACAGGATTCCGAATCGATTCCTGTACAGCGATGCTCATTTTGAGATTGTCAACCCACCAGCGCCAGCGGTTGTGTGGCCAGAGATTCAGGAGCAGACGGTTGTTCCAGAGTGGCAGTATGGGGTTCTGTTCATAGTCGGTGCGATTATCCTCGGGCTTTTACTCAGCGCGGTGTAACCTTGGAACTTGCGTATAGGGACTATCAAAAGCAAGCGGTCGACAACGGTCATAGTGAGTGGGATCGTGGGGTCCGCAGCACGATGATCGTCATGCCAACAGGATCGGGCAAGACGCCTAGTTCTGCTGGCATGTTCGACCGTGTCCCAGAGGGATCGAAGTGTCTGTGGCTTGTTCACAGAGACACACTTGTGCATCAGTCGGTGAAGCAGTTCAAGAAGTGGACGACAAAGACGTTCGCCGTTGAGCACAAGAAGGAAGGGATCAAGCGTACTCATGCTGGTGATGCTGACATTATTGTGGCGAGCGTACATTCGCTGGAGAACCGGCTGAAGTTGTACGGTCCAGACTTTTTCGATTACATCGGGATCGACGAGTGCCATCGGTTTGCAGGGAATACCTGGCAGGAGACGGTCGACTACTTCAATGCGAAGCATCGGTTTGGGGTGACGGCGACTCCGATGCGGCATGATGGTTTCAGTCTCATGAATGTTTATGAGACTCGTGCGTTCGAGATGGATATCGCAACAGGCATAGATCTTGGGTGGCTTGTTCCCTTCGAGTGGAAGATGAGCCGCCTGAAGTCGGTTGACTTTGATACGTTCGGTAGAACGGCAAAGAACGAGTTCTCGACAAAAAATGCGTCTGCGGCGATGCGTCAAGACCCAGTCGTGCGTCAGATTGTGAGTGAGACGGCGCGTGTTGCGGACGGTCGACAAGGGATCGTATTCTGTCTGGATGTGAATCAGGTGAAGGCAGTGCATCGTGGGTTTCTGGATGCTGGCCTGTCATCCATGATGATCACAGGCGAGACAACGGATTTCATGCGAGAGATCCGAGACAATGACTTCAAGTCGGGCAAGGTTCAGTTCGCTGTCGGGTGTGAAGTGTTCGTTGAGGGGTATGACCACCCAGGGATTGGTGTGGTTGCGATGGCGAGACCGACATTGAGTTGGAGTCGCTACGTACAGTGCGCAGGACGTGGTGCAAGGCCAATTGAGGCACCAGACAGGTTTACTACGCCAGCCGAGAGGAAGGCGTTTATACGAGGCGGTGAGAAGCCGTGCGTGACGTTGATCGACTTCGTGGGGAATAGTAAGCGTCACGACTTCCGTTTGGGGATGGACGTTCTGAGTGGTCAGTATTCCAGTGATGAGCGTGAAGAGGTTGTTAGGCTGATCGGTGAATCAAAGGGCGGCTTTGATATCAACGAGATCACTCAGAAGGCGAAGGAGAATGTCGCCAAGCGTCCAAAGAGTGTGGCAGTCAGCGAGTTCGACTATGCAGACCTTGCAGCGGAGAAGGCGTTTACGTGGCGAGTGAAAAATCGTCCCGATCATCCGATGGACGTACTTGGCTTGGATCGCAAGGCACCGCAGCGGGAAGTTGATAAAGAGCACACTTATGGGGATCGGGCTCAGCGGGCACGGTTGTTCCTGGAAGAGTGCAAGTTGACGGAACGTGAGATCCAGATGTTGGATCAGTATGAAGTGATTTACGTGGGTCGAGTGTTGTTCAATCGGGATAAGCGAGGGTTGGCAAATTACCCGCAGTGTCGGCTGCTGGAGAATCTTGGCTATGACGTGACGAACATGTCTTGGAAGCGAGCTGGTGCGTTGATATCAGCGGCAAAGAAGGATGGGTTGTGGATCAGGCCGCGCGCGGATGGTCCGAATCAGAAGTTTTTGGCAAGCAGGAATAAGGGAGCAGTGGCAGATGTCGGAGCGAGTGATACCAAGGTTAGCGAATGACATACAGAGATGCGACGGAATGTTGACGATGTTGCCGGGAGAGCATCCAGTGATCTGTCCCAATCGGCACGATTGTTTGAGGCACATGACAGAAGTGTCAAAAACGGAGCGTCAGACATTCGTAATTGCAGAGGCTGATTCCGAGGGTAAGTGCCCGCACTTGTGGAGGTTCTAAGTGGGCAATCTCACGTACGGATCGCTGTTCGCGGGAATCGGCGGAATAGATAAAGGGATGGACAATGCTGGGTTCCAGTGTAAGTGGCAATGCGAGATCGATGAGTTCGCGTCATCCGTACTCTCAAAGCATTGGCCGAACGTGGACAGATACAAAGACGTTAGGCAGTTTCCACCGCGATGCGAGTCACCGTGGCTGCTGCACCGTTGGAAAGAGCAGTTCGGAGTCGACGTCGTCTGTGCGGGGTTTCCTTGCACGGACGTCTCCTATGCAGGGAAGGGAGCAGGACTTGACGGGAAGCAGTCCGGACTCTTCTTTGAAGTCATTCGCGTGGCTTCAATGCTCAGGCCGAGGGCAATACTTCTTGAGAACGTTTCAGCGCTGCTTACTCGGGGGCTGGATCGAGTATGCGTTGCCTTGGCCCAAATCGGGTATATGTGTGAATGGGAGAGTGTACAAGCGAGCGAGGCGAAGGCACCACACAGAAGAGACCGGGTGTTCATTGTTGCCTACCCCGAATGCGAGGGACTACAGAGACTTAGCGAGAACGACCGCATTTCTAAGCCAAAGAAAACGGCATTCCCCGTCCGTCGCAACAGTAGCCTTGAGTCTTGGCTTCAAATGGTGGCAAATAAGTGCGATATACGAAGCGGCGATGGGATTCCCCTTGTTTTGGAGCGACACAGGATCAAGGCACTTGGAAACGCCGTAGTTCCGCAAGTGGCAGAAGTCGTTGCGGAATATTTGATGAAGAAGTTGGCAGAAAGATCAATCAGCAATCACGAACCTTGCGTATAGGTACTGTTGGTTGCATGTTCAAACAGGAGAGTAGCAGTGTCAGTTGTAGAGGTCAGTGCAGATAAACTGGAAAAGATTGGCGGGTACGAGGTTCACCCGTTCGCGTCCAAGTTCCCATCGCTGGACAAGGCTGAGTCTGAGGACTTGGTGAATTCGATTAAGGAGAATGGACTTCGTAATCCAATCGTGATGGACAAAATCGGGCAGGTCGTCGACGGTCGCAATCGTCTGCGGGCGTGCCTGAAGGCGGGGGTTGAACCTGAGTTCACTCAGTTGGACGACAGCGTTGATGTTGTCCAGTTTATCCTCGATCTGAATATTCATCGCCGGCATCTGACAACATCCCAGCGGGCGAGCCTTGCAGTCGAGATCCTGGAACTCGGCAAGGGTTCAACGATCAAGGCTGAGGCGGAGCGGATGAAGGTGTCTGCTTCCACGATAAAGACAGCCAAGCGAGTTAAGGACAACGCGGTCCCAGAGATCAATACGGCGGTTCGTGAAGGTCGCATGGACGTGAAGACTGCGGAGACTCTTTCGACAGAGTCACCAGAGGTGCAGCGCGAGGCAGCGGCATCACCGGATCGCAATTCGTCACGCAAGGCAGCTCGCAAGGCTTCGGATGCGTCGTTCGACAAGAAGAAGTGGGCGAACTCGGCACAGAAGCAGATCAGTACGATTATTGCAAAAGCTCCTGGTGATCTTCGTGACTGGGCAGTCCGCGAGATTCGGGATCAGGTTGGTGGAACGGCACGCAAGGAAGTCGCTCCAGAGGGGTTGGCAGACGACGGGGCTGACGTGAGCCTGTTTGATGCTCAGGAGTTCGTGGATCGGATCGAGCGAAGCCTGAAGGATGTGCCGACGCTGGATCGGAATCGGCTGCGTAAGGAGATCGGTCGAATCTTGGTTGGCGATAAGGCGAAGGATTACCTGCCAGATCCAGAGGGAGCGGAAGACGACGGCAACCTGATGAGTCTGATCATTGCGGAAGTGGGCGTTCGTGCGAAGCAGTCGGACGACTTCGCTTCTCCGGATCAGGCGAAGTACATCAAAGGTGCGTTGCGTGGTCTGAAGAAGTTGGTGTCTGACGACGGCGAGAAAGAGTCATCGGACTCGCCAGGGTTCTGATATTCATCAGCGGTTGGGAGCGGCCAAATTCGGGACCATCCCGACTCCCATCCGCTATTTTTACGATCGGGCTGCTATGTCGTCTTATGATCGTTCAGATGAGCCGTTGGGGAAATTGAAGGCACGCCAGAGGAACGTTGACATTGAGATCAACGATCTTATGGAGCAGATCAAAAAGAAGACGGATGAGTTGAAGGCTGCAAAGGAACGGTCTGCTTATTTGGAGCGGACGATCAAGAGCAGGCTGCATGAGGTGGCTGTGAGTGATCACGCGGTGATCAGGTATTTGGAACGCAAGGAAGGTTTCGATGCGAAGGCGTTCAGGGAAAGCATTCTGACGCCTTCGTTCCTGAAGCAAGTCAGGAAGTTGGGGAACGGAAAGTACCCGATCAGGGATGGCATGATTGCGGTGGTGAGGCAGGGCGTTGTGGTAACGATAATCGGGACTGAAGATGAGCAGGAATGATCCAACACGTTTGTTCACAGATGTGAAGTATCTGCCGAACATTACGAACGAAGAGTACCACGGGGCGCACTACAGCGTGTTGTCGCGTTCAAGGCTGGCGACGTTCATTAAGAGTCCGTCGAAGTTTTATGGGCGGTACGTGACGAAGGAGATTCCTGACAGTGACACGGTTGCATTGAACTACGGGCGTGTATTCCATGAAGTGACGCTGGAGTATCGCAATCAGATCGATGATACGAACTATCTGGAGAAGACGCTGGCAATCTTTCGGCCAGCAACAGCGCCGGGGCGTGATCCTGATATCGACAATGATCGGGAGCAGGTTTGGGTTGTGAACATCCCAGAGCCAGGCGTGTATCGTCGATCAAAGATATGGGGTGATCTGAGCAATGATCGGTCGTGGCATTTCGTTCCAGCCCATAAAGGCATTGATGCCGTCTGCGGGTTCTGTGCGTTTGAAGACATGCATCCAGACGGTGTTTCGTTCTTCCATATTCCAGAACGAGTGATGCCGTCAGGTCGTAAAAGCGGGAAGCCGTGGGATTTCTTTGAGGAGAGCTGCAAGGGAGTTCCAGCGTTCAAGCCATTCGATACAGGTGGTGGTTGGTATCAGTTGTTGAGTATGCGTCGGGCGATGCGAAAGCATGAAGACGGGAGTCGGTGTCTTCTGGAGGGTGGTCAGCCAGAGCAGACGTTTGTGGCAACGTGTGCGATTACTGGTCTGAAGGTTCAGTTCAGGGCAGACTTGATCAAAGAAGAGGCGGACCACATTCTTGTGCCTGACTTGAAGTCGGCGAGAACGATCAAAGATTGGGAGCGAGACTGTGTGCGTCAGAATCTGCATGTTCAGGCGGCGATGCTCACGGGTGCGTTGACGCTGTATTACGGGATGCCAGTCAAGTTCGTGTTCGTGGCACAGGATAAAGAGGCGCCGTTTGATGTGTCGACGTGGGAATGCCCTGAGATGCTGCTGGAGTTGGGGGCAGCGAAGTATGCTCGTGACGTACGTCAATTTAAGCGTGCGTTGGACACGGGTGTGTGGCGATCGAAGGGATACGGGGAACGGCAGATTATCCCGATTCCTGATTGGATGATGAATGACGATCTTTTGGAGTGGGCAGAGTAACGGGCGTTTCGCATAGGCACTGGAGGTAGTATGGCTGAGAAGATTTATCCCGCGCTGATATCGATCAAGCGGAATGTTGGGGCGATCGAGAAGGGTCGGAAGTACGACGCTGCGGGCACAAAGTTCAACTATCGTGGCACAGACGACGTGATCGATGTCGTGTTCCCGTTGCTGAATGAGTTCGGGGTGATTCTCGTTCCGAAAGTGCTGGAGGTTGTGGACGCGACTTCGGGCAAGACGAATCCGACACCGATGGTGCGAGTTCGTTGTGAGTTTCGGTTCTATGCGGAAGACGGATCGTTCGTCGAGTGTATCACAGTCGGCCAGGCTCAGGCGGCATCCGACAAGGCGGCAACGGCAGCTCAGTCAGTGGCAACACGAATTGCATTGTGTCAGACGCTGACGATTCCATATGAGATGACTGATCCTGAAGACCTCGACATGGATTCACAGGACCGTCGCAATCGATCCAAGGCGGCGACAGCGTTCCTGTCAGACCTGAGTACATGCATTTCAGGCAAGGCGTTGATTGAGATTATGAAACTTGCCGTGAAGGGTGTGGAGACTGGCACGGGCATGAGTCGTGCCGAGTTTGGTTCACTGGAACAGGATGTTGCAGCAGCCGCCCGCAAGTGTAAGTACAACGAGACTCAGGTAAAGGAGTGGATCGAGAAGGTTCGGTTCTATGCATCTGGAGGCGTGACAGATCCTGTGGGAACAGAGGGTTCGACTCCAGCAGAGAAAGCAGCAGAGACGCCTACTGTTACGGCTCAGAGTGCAGAGTCGATCCTGACGGCACTGATGGCAGCCACCAATCGCAGTGAGCGAGAGAGTGCGGTGATCTCAGCATGTCAGTCAGTGTTGAATGGGCTTGACGTTGCATCACTGGCTGAAGTGGCCGATGCGTGCAAGATTTCAGACGACACGTCGGTGTTCTTCTTTGGTGCGATCCTGAGAGCACAGAACTCATCTGAGATCAGTGGCACCCAGGATCAGATCAACAGTGCTGAGATCACGACCAAGGCGGGCAAGATCGGCAAGGAAGTGGCGAACGCCCTCCGTCAGTTCGCTCAGTTCCGACTGAAGGGTCTGGCATAATGAGCAAGGATAAGCGGAGTTACTGTCGGTACTGTGGCTGTGAGCGGAACTTTCCGAAAGGTCTGTGCGAGGGATGCGCGATGGTTCCTCGCCCGGCGTTGAAGCGGAACAAGCAGGTTTGCGTGTCGAACTGCAATAAGTGTACGGCAAAGTTGGCAGAAGTGAGTGAAACCTGTGTGACGTGCATGGGATGTGGGACTGTGTTGAAGTTCTTCAAGGAGAATGAGAAGTGAAGATGGCAGTGCGAGTTTCAATGGTTGTTATTTTTTCAAAGCATGGCGGCGTCGACTTCATTAAGAAGTTTGATGACAAGTACGAGGCAGAAGACTACGCAAAAGACCTTGCAAAAGATGACTGCGAGAGGGTCGTCTATGTGCTGGACACGGTCTCCGCATTCCAGTCCGTACCGAATGTTGAAAAGTGCCTTCTGAAGTATGCGGATAAGGAAGCGACGGTGCCAGCCTTGGAACCAGTTGAGGTTCCTGTACAGCCAGGACTGAGCGGCGTATCGGTCGTGGAGGGATTCTGATGGATCGTCGACGTGTGAAGTCACTCAGTGTTTCGGAGCGATGCCTGAACGCACTGTTGAGTCAGCAGTTTACGAACCAGATGGAACTTGTGGTTCCAGTCTGTAATGACCTGCCATCGGACTTTGAGGTCCAGCGTGTCGAGTACGACTATCAGCGTGGTTCGTTCGTACTACTGATCTGGAGTGCGTCCTTCGACGTTGTTCCGAACGGGCGCGAACCCGAGTGGATTGAGACTGAGGAAAAACGCAGGACGTTCATCGCTGTTTGAATCGGTTGTTGAGTAGGTTCCGTGTGCAGCAAGTGAGTATTCCACTGATTCGCTTGCTTGTTTATTCAGTGGTGTGGGGATACGAAAATGGCGGCGATTGCAAGAATGGACCAAGAGAAACGAACGGTTGAAGTGAACCGTGTGAAGTTGATTGAGGCGTTGACGTCCAATCGAGAAAAGCACGTCCAGGAATATGATGAGGCGATGGCAGGCTACAAGGCGGTCCTGCTTTCGAAGATCGACCAGGCTTTCAAGGATGCGCGGAAGGAGATTGAAGCGAAGTACGAGAAGACAAAGGCAAAGGTCACAAACTTCACGGATGCGGACATCGCAAAGCAGCGAGACAGTTTCACGCTGATCGATGCGATTACGGTCGAGATGAAAGTCCCTCGGTCGTATGCGAAGGAGTATGACGCAGCAATCGACATGGCAAAGTGGGATGTGCGCGAAACACTCGACCTGACGCATGCAGAGTTCACCTGCTTTGTGAGAGACCAGTGGGATTGGAAGTCAGGGTTCGAAGCGGTGTCGATGCTGTACAAGGCAGCGTTCTGACAGAGCCTGACTTTCAGGGGCGTGTTGGGTATAGTTACTGAAGAGGGTTGAGGCGTGCCGGATTTCACTTGTGATGTAGAGGATATCACGATCGATGAGACGATCTATCAGCGGGCTGAGATTCGGCAGGATATTGTAGATGACCTGGTTGCACTGATCGATAACGCAGGGTCCGATGTTTGGCCGTTTGCAACAAGAGTGCAAGTGTGCCGAATCGGAACGAAACTGTTCGTCACGGATGGGGCTCACCGTGTCGAGGCGTGTCGTGTGCGTAAACTTCGCGTTGACGTCAGCATGAAGACGGTCACCCGTGAGGAGGCGGTTCTGGAAGGCATCAAAGCCAACGGAACGCACGGGGCGAAACGATCAGCAGCGGATACACGCAAGGCTGTCTATTCAGCCGCTATGTTGTTTCCGGACATGAGCAACCAGGTCATCGCAAATCATATGAGTGTCACAGCGGAGACTGTGCGCAAGTATCGATCGGAACTGGACATTGAGCAGCCCGAGAAGCGAAAGGGGATTGATGGGGTTGAAAGAAGTGCGAAAAAGAACAACAGAAAGAAAAAATCGACAGCGAGTGAGGCAGGTTCTGAACCTAATAGTAGTCAAGCACAAGAAGAAGAAAAAGTAGTCGTCCGAGAAGAACCTGTTGTTGTAGCTCCCGTCGAACCAGAGGTGCGTCTGACGGTCGAGCAGAAGTATGAGCAGCAGTGGCTGCAGTTGATTGCTGGGCTGAAGGAGAAAGAGGTCGCGGAACTCACGGAATGGGTTGCCGACTTTCATAGGCTTGTGATGCCAGCCAAGCGGGACACGTTGTTTCCAGTTGAGAAAGAGCGTGACGTTTCGATCAGGCGGCGCAGAAAGCCGACCGAGATGGAGTTTGAACAGTTCTGGAATGTGTATCCACGAAAGACAAATAAGCTCAAAGCCAAGACAGCGATGGATAAAGCGTTTCGGCTGCTTACGAGCACCTTGGAACCAGATCAGGTAATGGACAAGCTTGTTAGTGCGGCAAAATTGTATCGTGATCGTTGCAATCCAGACCCAGAGTACCAGATGCACCCGAGTAGTTGGTTGAATGCTGGTCGATGGGAAGATGCTCCAGATTCTATCGGCAAGAAGAAAGACGGCGGTTCCTGGCAGTACGGCATGTTTACGGAGGAGTGAGTGTGGATGAGTTGTTCCCCGGTTATGACCGCATGGTGGCAATCTTCGGAAAGCGTCATGCGGTCTGTGAGTTGAATAACTATGACGTTGGAGCAGACAAGTACTCCAAAGATCGTAAGGCGGCGTTGAGTGCGATCACTGACTACTGCAAGAATCTCGCGGTAAATGTGGCTGAAGGCAAGAACGTGATCCTGATTGGGAACGTCGGCACAGGCAAGGATCACTTGGCAGCGTCGATTGTTCGGGTGGGGTTGCCAATGAAATACACGGCAGCGTCAGTGCGAGGGTCAGTTCTGGCGGCTGAGATGCGAGCCTGTCAGTGTGGCGATGGCGGAACGAACTATCCGTTGAAGTATGCAGAGCGGGATTTGTTGATCCTGAGTGATGCTGAGCCGCGACATGACGGGAACGGGTCGGAGTTTGAGCAGAAGGCGTTCCTTGAGCTGGTGGATCAGCGTTATCGGGACGTTAAGCCGACGATCCTCACGAGTAACGTGAAAGAGGTCAAGGATATTGCCAAGGCGATCGGCTTGAGGGCGTTGGATCGGTTGTGCGAGAACGCGGTTCTTGTGAAGACCTGGTGGCCGAGCTATCGGCAGAGAAATGCGGAGGCGTGATGCGGGTTTGTATTGTAGATGGCGAGGTTCCTCGGTTGTATCTGGAACCAGAGACGATGCGGGATCAGATGTGGGTTACTCGCCTTCTGGAGAAGTACGTGATTGTCGGTCACGGGGCGAACGTGAACGGCGCCCATCTGCATGTGGAGATCCCGCTGTGCCGCCTGGATGGCAAGGATCGACACATTGAGTTTGTGAGGGACCAGTTCAAGAGGATGGGGGAGACCGATGAGTAGACAGCCGAAGTTCAGGGTTATTGAGCACAAAAAGGTGAATCGGATCACAGGTGCAGTTGAGTCGTATTTCACGGTTGAAGAGTTGACTCATCCGTGGTGGAAGCTCTTTCGTGGCGTTTGGAAAGATGCTGTGTTTGTTGTGAATTACGCATGGCAGGATGTTGTTTTTAAGTTTCAAACACTCGATGACGCAATGTCATGGATAGACAGGGCTGAGGCACAGCGTTCTTGGAGTGGTGAGATTACGTATATCGTTCACGAAAGGTGAGTCATGTTTGAGTGGTTGACGGATCATGGATATACGTGCCCGATTCTTATGAGAGTTCAGGGTTGGCTGAAATGGCAGAAGTGGGACTACGGGTGTTCTGGATGGGTGTTGCTTGAGTCGCCAACATCCAGGGCACGATGCATGTGGCCACACTGGCTGATCCTGCTTGAGTGTCGGATGTGGAACAGTCGTGTTGGCGGATGGATTCAGAAAGCGTGTGGGACTCAGCAGCGTGAGTATCGGATTCGTCAGTCACAGAAAGGCGATTCTTCTAACGAGCAATCGGAGAAGCCAGAGAAGTGCCCGCTGTATGCAGTCATTAAGACGCTGGACGATGAGATTGGCGGGAGTTGGTTCGCATTGGATATGGGGCAGAGTCCTATTCACTTCCTGTGGTACGCACAGTTGCATGACTTCGATCGCAAGAAAGGCACGGAAGCCAGGACCGTTTACGCGGAAGAGTCCGACACCGCATTAGAAGCGGTTCAGGCAGCGGTCGAGAAAGCACGAGTCAAATACAGCAAGGGGAAATCAGTTGAGCGTCACGTCGATAAAGTTGCCGCCGAATAACGTCGAGCATGAGCAGTGCGTTCTTGGGAGCATGATGTTCAGTGTGGCAGCGTGTGACACTGCTGCAGCGATGTTGACGTTCGAAGACTTCTACTCGCCAATCAACGGCATCCTGTTTAAAGTTATGCAGGAGATGGCGAGTGGTGGGATTGCGATCGACGCAATGACGCTATCGGAGCAGTTGATTTCACGCGGGATGCTCGGTGAAGTCGGTGGCATTGAATACATCGTGCAGTTGCTTGAAAAGGTGCCGCATGCTGAACACATCGCCCATTACTGCAAGACGGTACGGAGAAAGAGCCAGCGAAGGCAGTTGATCGTCGCATCGGCAGAGATTGAAAAAGTCGCAAGAGACGAGACATCGAACGTCAAAGAAGTCGCAGCGTCAATCGCCGAGCGAGTGGATCAGATCTTCTACGGTACGAATCAGTCACTGAAGCCAGCGCCGATCGTCGTAGAGGCATACAGGGCATCAAAACTGGTCAAGATTGACTCGATCAAGACGGGGATTCCAGATCTCGACAGTGCGCTCATGGGAGGACTCAAGCCGGGACTGGTCCTGTTTGCAGCTCGCCCGTCGATGGGAAAGACCGCGTTGATGATGAATGTTTCGTACGCAGCGGCAAAGGCTGGACTGCCAGTGTCGATCTTCTCAATTGAAATGACCGCCAATGAGTTGATGGACCGAGTCGCATCCCGTGGGAAGGGTGCATTGGAAGAGTTCGAATCGTTACCAATCTACATCGATGATGATACGGCGGAGTTCGAACAGTTGAAGATGCAGATCAGGGCATCGGTCAGGAAGAATCGGTCGAAGATTGTGTTCATTGACTACCTGGATGAGATCGAGGTTTCGACGCATCGCAAGGCAGACGATAATCAGGTGATCACGCACATCATGAAGGGACTCAGGAAGCTCAGGAAGTCACTGGGAATAACGATCGTCCTCGTGTGTCAATTGAGCCGCAAAGTCGAGGACCGCCCCGATAAACGCCCGCGATTGGGAGACCTTCGCGGGAGTGGTCGGCTGGAACAGTCGGCGGATGTAGTGATTGGCCTGTATCGCCCGTCGTATTACGACAAAGAAGACCGTCCTGGCGAGGCAGACATCATGGTGATGAAGCAACGTGGCGGTCCACGAAACGTCACGATTCGGTGCGAATTCAATGATGATCGAACGGAGTTTGTGCCAATTGGACAAATGTTGGCAGAAAAAGAGTATGAGTTCCGTGATGGGTTCTGATTCTTGCGTATAGGTACTGAGGCTTTCTTTTAGGAGTGATGAATGCGATACGGTGAGTTTGCGGTTCATGTGGATCGTTTGTTTGTGAAACCAGAGGGTCTTGTTGGCAAGACACTGCACGCAGCGGTCGGCATCTCGGGGGAGGTTGCCGAACTTCAGGAGTGCCTGAACAGGTGGAACAACGGGGAGGGGTTCGATTACGAGAATATCAAGGAAGAGTGCGGCGACATTCTGTTCTATGCGCAGGCGTTCTGTTCACTGCATTCGGTCAGCATGAGCAGCCTGATTGTTGAGGATGCTGAGACAGACAACCTGCATCTCAGCCTTGCAGTTGCTGTGGCGTGTTCAGGGAAGTTCTTGGACCGCGTCAAGAAGACGTGGATCTATTCGAAGGAGTTCGACGTCCAGGAAGCGGTGAAGCATCTTCGTACGGTACTGTACGAGGTCGTGGCGTTGCTGCGGTATTCTGGAAGCAACGTTCAGCAGGCATTCCAGGAGAACTACGACAAGTTGAAGTTGCGGTATCCAGACGGGTACACCGATCAGGCGGCGCAGTTGCGGGCAGATAAGGCGGGAGTTGAGTGATGAATGGTGATGACAAGGTGTTTTTCGCCGGATTTTTAATGGGTGGTTTTATCGTGTTTATCGTATCTGCGCTGATTTGGACAGCAGTACTGTCGAAATCCGACACCGCATGGCAGAAATCTGCTGTTGATCGCGGATTTGCCGAGCATGACTCGAAGACAGGCGAGTGGAAGTGGAAGGAGTCTATTGATGCCGAACCATCAGAGGGTAAGTGAGTTAGCTGGCAGGCTGATCATGCTCGCGGCGATCTTCGGAATCTTCAAAGTGATCGACATCGCTCAGTGGTTCTTCTGGGCAGGTATTGTGTTTCTTGTGTGCGCGTGGGTTGTTGAGTGTATCAGAAAGTAGGTGGGTTGTGTCAGATTATATTGAATTGACGTGGTGTATTTCTGATGGGTATGCAAGCGGGTCACGTCGGCCTCAGAAGGTCAGGATTCCGATGTCCGATATCGAGGCATGCGAGACTGAGGCAGAAGTTGAAGTACTCGTCGAAGAGTCTATTCAGGACGCCTTCGAGAGAAAGGTGACTCCAGATTGGGAACCGTCTGAGACAGAAAGAGTCATCGAGATCTGGAAGGGGCTGGAGCGTGACGAGTAGCGAACCAGTAATCATCGGCATCGACCCGAGTTTGACGTGCACGGCTGTCTGTTATTCATCCAATGATGGAGCGGAGATCGTGCCTGTCAGGGTCGCGCCGATGGGGCGTTCGATTGAGACCAAGTTCATTCGGTACAGTTCAATCATCGAGCGTGTCCGGCCAATCATCCAGCGTTGCGGGCGAGACAGCATTGTCTTCATTGAGGGCTATGCGTTCGGGTCAGCAACGGCAGCGGTAATCCTTGCAGAGTTCGGCGGTCTGTTGCGTAAGATGCTGCTGAGTGAACTGAGGCCCGGCAACCTGCACGAGATCCCGCCGACAAGCGTGAAGATGTACACGACAGGCAAAGGAAATGCCAAGAAGCCAGACATGGCAGTAGCAGCACAGCACAGGTGGGGCGCTACGCTGAGTGGTGATGATGAAGTGGATGCGTACTGCATCTGGAGATTCGGACGGGCGTATCTGGGTATCGACAGTCCTCAGACGGACATTCAGCGGTCTGCGGTCGAGAAAGTCCGCAATCCGCCACCGAAGAAGAAACGAGTGAAAAAAGTGAAGACGTAGGTTGTCGACGTATAGGCACCCTGTTAAGATCCACGCACAATCTTTTCCCAAAGGAGAATTCATGGCAAAACGGAGTGGCTTGAATGTGGATGATGTGGACATGGGTGCGATTCAGCAAGGGGACAGCGATGTTCTTGCTCGGATCATGGTGCGGTGGCACAAGCCGATGCGTAAGTTCTATTCGAGCATGGCGTACCTTGCGGGTTCGCTGGAGTGTGAGGACTTCCTGCAAGAGCTGTCAATCAGGATCTGGCAGCGGGCGGGATCGTACAGAAGCGGGTCGTTTCGTGGGTGGGTCTACTGCCTTGCGAGAAGCATCATCATCGATTCGAGGCGTAAGGATCGGCTGAAGTTGGTTGAGATGACTGGTGGTCACGATGTGACTGATACGAGGTTCATCGATCACATGAACGATGACTCCGATCTGATCGCGGCGAAGGTGCATCAGTACCTGTACCAGAGGTGCGGCACAGACCGTGGGATTGCGATGGGGTGGCTACTGTCTGGTGAATGCACGATCCATGAATACGCTGAGTTCATTGGGATTAGCGAGAACACGGCACGATGGTGGCGGTGCCGAATTGTGGAAGAATTGAAAAATCGGCAAGAAGAGTTGATCCAGTCCGGCGTTGGCTGCGTATAGGTACTGTTGAGAGTTTCACAAAGGAGTTGGAAATGGTGCGTCTGAGTCGATTGCTGTTTGCTGTGTTGTTCGTGATTGGAATGGTTTCGTTTGTTGAAGCGAAGCCACCCGGAGGCGGGTTTAGAAGTTCGTCTTCGTCATTCAAGTCATCGTCTGGATCTGGGTGGGGAACGCGGTCTTCAAGTTCCAGCACAAAGTCAGGATGGGGAACGAAGTCATCTGCTACTCCATCAACAAAGGCGAGCACGTCGACTTCATGGAGTACTTCCCGCCCGGCCGCGAAAGAGACAGCAGCAAAGCCAGCGGTAGATACTGCTGCGTACAAGAAAGCAAAGGAGTCTGGGAAGGCGTTCGCTACTCCCAAGGCGGCAGAAGCAGACTTCAAAGCAAAGAACGCGGCAAAGTACACAAGTTCCTACAAGTCTGAGCCAAGTTCTCGCCCGTCGCATATTCCGGCATCAACGGCTGTTGGTGGGAAGACTGTGAGTGTGACGTACAACGCTGGATACGGTGGGTACGGGTACATGCATCCGACGCTCGGTACGTGGATGATGTACGACATGATGAGCGATGCTGTGATGATGTCTGCTGTTATGCGGAATGACGGCTATCACGTTGGGCCTGCCCCTGTTCATACAGCATCGAGCATTGGGTGGTGTGTGTTGGCGTCAATTTTGTTGCTGTTCATTGCCGTTGTCATCTTTTCAGGATTGAATGCGTAATGAGCGTGAAACGTGGCGATGTTGTTGTGTTGAAGGATATCCAGACGTTGCTGGCATTGATGCCAGGCGATTCTGATATGTCGCAGGGTCTGAACCTTGTCGTCAAGTGTGTGACGGAGGTTCAGATCGGCGACGACGTGAAGTACTTGCTCGTCGAGACAGATTCCGCACTGTCGATTCTGGTCAAGAGTGCAGGCGAGCATGAGAGCGTTCGCGTGATGTTCGAACCATCGGGACTGCCGAAGGGTGACCGTGAGAAGTGGATAGAGGATGGTGCGAACTGGCTGTTCCTTCCGCCAGAGCATGAGGATTATTTTGCGTCATACTTGGAGTACACCGAAGAGATCTGGAACGATGCAGTCTGCTATCGGCAGAAGCATGGCAGTCTGTACGGGGAAGTGGTATTCCCGCCGCATCAGGTTCATGTGTATGCGGTAGTTCATGAGTGGTCAGCCGTTGGTGACGTGAAGGCTGAGAATCCAGAGATTGTAGTGATTGAAACTGGAGTTGCAGGCGATCCTCGCGGCGGTTTTATCACGATGTTGCAAGGTGCGTACGTCTCCAGTGGAGATGTTGAGTTCATTTCAATTCATCAGGAGTAGTGCAATGGCGTCGATTTTTCAGGTGGTCAAGAATTGGTTCCGAGATCGTGCTGATAAGGCAAAGACGGCGATTGCCGATCCCGTCCGTGAAGGCAAGTACGCGATCATGGATTCGAAGGCGTTGATTGGCAAGTTCCGTAGTGACATCGCCACGTACATCGCCAGCAACAAAGGTGTCGAGCGTGATCTTGAGAAAGCTCAGGCCGACGTGAAGAAGTGGACCGTCGTTCTGGAGCGTGCCGAGGCTGCTGTCGCGCCAGATGATATCCAGGTTGCAGAGAATGAACTGAGTTCGGCCAAACGTCGTGCAGTCGAGTTCAAGAAGCAGCATGCCGCGAATGAGGCAGCGATCGCTGGTCTGCGAAAGCAGCTCGCCAATGCAGAGGCAAAGATTGCATCTGCTGAAGGTCAGCATGTGCAGTTGGCGGCTCGCCAGCAGGGCGTACAGATTCGCAGGTCGCTCGCAGAGGCGTCACAGCGGTTCGGTGCGTCGAGTAGTCCACTTGCGGCGTTGGATTCGCTGGAGGCAGCCGTAGAGGCACAGGAATTCGAGGTCGAGGCGATGGAAGAGATTTCAGTGTCTGGATCTGAGGGGCTTGCGAACAAGTACTCGGTGTCGGCTGGATCTGTTGATGCGGATTACGATTCAATGTTCGGCGGCAAGTAGTGAGAGTTCTGATGCTTGGTTTTCTACGTGTTGTTGATGATCTGTGCAAGCCGTTGGTGTGGGTCTCGATTGCTGCGTATTTCATTGAACTGCACTTGAAGACTGTCAGCAGTGTCGAAGGACCGCGATTGTTCCTCTATCTGGAGCGGACAATCGCGGTCGTCTTTATGGTCGAGTACTTCCTGAGACTCGCGGAAGACAGGTTGCATCCTGATACAACGCCCGACTTCTGCATCCACGGACGGGGAGGATACGCCACGAGTGTGATAGGGATCGTTGATCTGCTGTCGTGGTTGCCGTTCCTGATAGGGTTCTTTGTGCCTGTGCAGTGGCTGGGAGTGATCAGGGCGTTTCGGCTGATCAGGTTGGCGAAGTTCTTTAGGTATTCGAGATCGTTGCAGCTCGTGGCATTGGCGTTCTATCGAGCCTGGCCAGAACTGAGGTCGATGGCGTTCGTGTTTCTGGTGGTCGCGTTGTTCAACACGGCATTGATCCACGAGGTTGAGAAGTCGCACCAGCCAGAGACGTTCGGCAATATCGCGAATTGTGCATGGTATGTGATCGTGTCGGCCACAACGGTTGGCTACGGCGATATGTACCCACAGTCTGTGCAAGGCAGGGCTGTTGCTGGAGTGACGTTGCTCATGCCGACCCTGATGATTTATGCGGGAATGGTTGGAGTAGTTGGGTCAGCATTCAGCAAGGTAGTCTCAGAGGAAGTTGATCCGTCAGTCGATCCGATCGAGTTGTTTCATATTGAGTGGGAGCGTAGGAATGCGGGCTGAAGAGTGGCGTAAAGAATTGATTGATCGCATCGACAAAGCGGGCGACTTCTTAACGGCAGAAGATGGGTTTGTTTACTATTGCCCAAGTGGGCAAGGGTTTTTGGGTTCCGATCAGTTGATTGCCATCGCGGATGAGTTGACTCGTCGGAACAAAGAGTGGGACGACGCGATTGAAATGTATTTCGAGTGGGAAGGTAAGTTGAATCTTGAAGGAGAGTCCGATGTCATTTTTTAGATGGTTGTTCGGGAAGAAGTCGCAGAAGTTAGTTCAGACGCAGGAGTCTCAGCCTCCATCACACAGCACAGCAAAGGTGCTGAAGAAGAAGGACTTCATGATGCAGCCGATGCGATATCCGCCTAGTGTTTCGCAACAGATTATTGGGCGTGGGAAGCGGGTTGAATCGGCAATGAGTAATCCCAGCCAGACGGATGATTCATTCGCAGTGTCAATGATGATGGCGGCTGCGGTGAATGATGGAGTCGTTGGTGGGTTGATCGGTGGAAACATGGCGGGCGGTATCATCGGAGACATGCTGACACCAGATGAAACACCATCCGCTCCAGCAGAATCGACATGGGATAATCACTCGCCGCGCTATGACCACAGTCCAAGTTACGACACTGGCCCGAGCTATGACAGCAGCCCCAGTTACGATAGTGGTTCAAGCTACGACTGCGGGTCGAGTTGTGGGGGATGTGATTGATGTCCCGCAAATCTGATGTCATGTGCCCGAATGGGTGTGATTTTAAGTTACAGGCACCCGACTACGAGTGCGACTGGCATTCCTGGGACTGCTATCGGTGTGGGCTGGATCTTCCGAGGTTGGTCGACATTGATGTGAAAGACCTGATCGAGATGTGGCGTAATGTGGAGTTGCGTCCAGTGTTGTTGGCGATGTTGCCAGAGTTGAAAGAACGATGGGGAAGTGTTAATGCCAGAAGAACTGCAGAAGAAGATGCAAAGTCTGATGTACAGCCTGACCAAGAATGCGGCACGGCATAGCTACCGCGAGTTCCTAGAGGGGCTGGACATCAGTGATGAAGAGTACGAGCAGATCAAGCAGATCTGGGCGGAGAAACTGGGGGTCAAGCCGTATGTTTGAAGGCAGCATGGATCTTCCCAGAGAACTGGTTGTCAAAGTACTGAAGTCCGCGCAGTCTCCAGAAGACGCAGCAGACTTGCTGGCAGAGTATGGCGAGCGGCGTCGTAAAGAATGGCAGCGTGGGTTGGACATTGAAAAGATCCAGCATGACGCAACGAAGAAGATCGTGGCGTTGCAGAAGGTAAAGATCTGCAACCACGAGTACACGCGGTATCACGGCGATCCATCTGGTGGATCGGACAGTTCGGAAGAGTGTTTGATTTGCGGGCGATACATTCGGTAGGGGGTTTTATGGATACGGCAACGGCTGAACTTGTGAAAGAGTCTATTGAGATCGATGCAATCAGAGAGTTCGAAAAACTGGAAGGCGGTTCGTACAAAGAGTACGACCATGAGCAGAATGCGAGGATGATGGCATCTGTACTGTGCTGCAACGCTTTCAAGAAACTCGTACTGGAATCTAATGGCGACACTCATTTTGGGATGTCTGCCGATGAGTACATCAAAGTCGTGACGGGCTTCGGGTTCGAGCAGGTGTTCTGTGAAGAGTTCCATTGCGAGAAGTGGAATCAGCACGATAAGTACTTCATCTTCTGGCATCCACTGGGGCTGTTGTTGGCATTCGATACGTTTGGAACGTTCAATGGCAAGACAATCAACGGAGGGAAGGTCTATTACAATTGGTGCCCGAGCTTTGAGAGATACGGTCAATACACCTCAAGCGGGTGCTGGAGTGGTGCTGTCTGGACGGGGGATCATGACTGCCGAGAAGGACTGATCTCGAACATGGTTGCGATGGCTGGCAATGGTGATTTCCTGCCAGTGTGGGAAAGCCAGCCGCGTCTGTGGCTACTGAGCTATCAGGATGAAAAAGATTGCTGCAGTGGCCCGATGCACGAGTGGACACACAAGCAAAAGACAGCGGAGCGTATTGCCTGTCTCCCACAGCATGTTCAAGACGCGATTAAGGGGCGGTAGCATGGAAACGAAAGAACTGTTCCTTGAGAACGGCAAGTCTGCTGGGGTGTTCGCCTGCGGGAAGTGCAAGCTGATTTGCGCCAGTAGTGAGTTGGCGGACAAGTGCTGCGACTGGAAGTGCGTTGACTGCAGTGTCGGTGTGAGAAACTACACGACACGTTGCGATAGTTGCCACAGCAAAGTGATGCTGGATCGTCGTGCAGCACTTCTGGAAAAGGCACAGATCGTTGAAGACTACGATGGGTGGGTTTGCTGCGACGAGTGCAGTGGTGGGCAGGATGGATACTTCCCGTCGCTGGAAGAGTTCGTGGATTACATCTTTGATGAAGCGTGGGGCGATCCAGAGGTTGAAGGTTCGCCAGAGTGGCCTGAGTTTGTGTTCGCGTGCAAGTCAGACGTGAAAGAACTGGATGTCGGGAACTCGATCGAAAACATGTGTGAGGGTGGCTACGAGGAGATGGAGGAAGGATTGCGTGGTAAAGACGAACTATACGCGGCAGTCGACAAGTTCAATGAGTTGAATCGTGATGCGTTGACGTGCTGGGAAGTTGACTACAAGCGAAAGGTTCGTGTTCCTGAGCGTTTGAATTGGTGACCAATCGCTGGACACAATTGAGAAAGCCGCCCGAGTTTCGAGGCGGCTTTTTTTGTGTACGGGGTATGGTCAGATAATTCGTGTCGGTTCCTCATCAGGCCGAAACTGAATCCAGAGGCCAGGTTCTGCGGGCAGTCTGTTCGCTTGTGGGTAGTCGCGCCATCCATACTTCCAGCGTTCTCGGATCATGTTGCCAGTCACGGGCGCCAGTCGTGGGTCACCGTAGCGGTACTGAGCGACCATATCCACGGCATGTTGCCGACCGTAGGCAGAGCAGAACGCAATCGCGTCATCCCGTTTGATGCCTCGCCAGCGTGAGTCAGATGGCAGGAACAGAATATTTGCAGGCCCGACGAATTGGGTGAGCTGCTGATTGGGGTACTGTTCACCGAGTGGGCGTTGTTCACGGAACAGGCGTAGACAGACGGGTAGACCGCTGCCTTCGTCGATATCGATGGAGTGAGTGGCGCACATGCGGTGTATCAGGTGCAGGTGCTGTTCTTCGCGACCAGACTCGGGGTAGAGATTGATGGTGTCAGTGACGGTGATTCGCATTGGATTGCTCGGGACAAAAAGAAAGGCGGCTGGTCGAATTTCCAGCCGCCAGAGTTTGGATACGGTGGGGGACTACGGAATTAGTCGGGTGACCTTCACTCCAGTGTGTTGCATGAGTGCATGAACACAGGCTTCGAGGTGTTCAATGCGTTCCTCATGGGCTTCGAGTGCTTGGTTTAGTTCTTCGATGCGGTCCTGAGCCTTTTCGAGATCGCTTTTGATTCGCGGTCGTTTTGGCTTTTGTGTGTCACTGCGTACAGCGCCGCGTCCATATCCGAATCGGTCAAGTGGAAGCATTCTTTTTCTCCATTGTTTGTTGGGCAAGGTTTGCTAGTGCAATTATTGTTTCGCATGCGCGAGAGGCTTTTTCAGTGTGGCATTTATCACATAGGTGCCCCATGTAAGAACCAAAGAACGTGCGCGGGTGAGCGTTGTCGCTCCCGCAGTGTGTGCATTTTGGCATAACAGGATTCCAGATAGTGGCTGAGTTTCCAGTAGAGAAAAGTTAGGTGCGGCGTGTCACTCGTAGTTGCGAACGGTGCGGAAAGTCGCGTGTCGCGGCTGACCGTGTATGGTGAGTCCTTTGTGTTCGAACTCGATCAGACTTCCGATAGCGGGCGGGTTCTGTCTGACGTTGTCAGGAATGCCGCTGCCGAGGCGTACAGTCAATCCGTTCCATTCGAGCAGCATTGTGCCCACACAATCAGCCAAGCGGCCTTGTCCGGCCTCAGTGGCGGTCAGGATGCCTTCCGTTGTGAACGTGGGCTTGTACTTCAGCAGGTACTCGGATCGCCCGTGTTCATAGGTGCTGCCGTATGCCCGCAACATGACGCCCTCTCCACCGTCTTCGAGTGTGCCCAGATAGTGTGCTTCGAGGTCTGCACGGTCTCGGCACTGTGAATGGGGCAGGACGAAGCAGTATGGGGAAAGAGGGATTTCCTTTCGGATGAGTGCGTAACGGTCCTCGAAAGGGGAATCGTTGGGTGTGTCGAATACCACATAGGCGATGTTTTGCCAGTCGGAGTCGATCGGCTTTTTGCGTTTGACGATGTCGGCGACTTCCTGGAATCGCCCATTGCCGATCCATAGTTCCCCGTCAAGCGGGATCGGTGCCAGGTTGGCAGTGAACCAGGCAGGGGCGGGGACAGGCTTGTTGGTTCGGCTGACGAGCTGTGAACCAGTCCAGAGGGCGCGAACCCCGTCGAGTTTGGTGGATACCCACCAGCCGGTCGGGTTGATATCGTCGGCGTATTCGTGGGCGAGCATGGGCGAGAACATGATTTGACTTTCTGCCCGAGTTTCGGGCTGGTTGAATGAAGGTACGGTCAGAGGGTGGAAGTGAAGCAGAGTGATAGATTAGCGAACGACAGTGACGGTTCCGTCTGGGTGCTGTACGGTGACGGGAAATCCCTCGGGGACGAAGCAACCGTCTTCAACTGTTCCTTTGATGATCTCTAATTCAAGAAGTGTGTCGATCGCGGTTTGTCCATTCCGGATAATGTCTTTCGCGTCTCGCTTGATCATTGCCGAGTCCTCCTCGGGAAGGTATTGAAACGTGGCTACTCCGCTGGCTGAGAACCTGTCGTCTTGCGGTGTGCGTAATGCGCAAAGAAGTTTTGTCATGGTCGTTGTCTTTCTTTGGGGATAAAGTGCCAGCCGAGAACGCTCCCGGCTGGAGTGGTCGAAGTTCTGACAGAGAAAAGAATGATACGGGCGGGGTCATGTGTTGAGTAGTCGGGTGATGTTGGCGAGTTCGGCGGTCTCGTCTTCGTCGGGTTCTTCGATGTCGCGGAGTTCTTCGGCTCGCTGGGTGAGCATGTTACGCAAGAAAGTTTCGCAGTCGTCAGTCTTCAGGATTGCGCCGTCTGCGTTTCCTGATTCCCATTCGGCGATAGCCTTAATGCTTTCGCGGGACAGGTTGATATCTGCGATACTGCATGAGAACCAGTCGTCAGCGGACCAATAGTGATTGCACGACTCGCGGGCAGACTCACCGATCTGTGTCCACGGTTCGGCGAGATAGCTTTTGGCTTCATCGCTCCAGCGTCCGACCACGTTACGACCGTCCCACTCAGAGCCAAGATATTCCGCGTCGATCTCACGGAACGTGTCTTCGTGGGACTTCAACGCTTCGATCAGGGATTCGGCCTCAAACGTGGTGCCGGGATTTCCAACGCAGAACCATCGCCCGTTGTATGCCATCATTGGGATACCCGCCCCAACATTGGACCACAGATAAATCTGGATGCTGCCATCCTTAGTTTCCGCGCTGGGGATCAGGTAAAGGCTGGTCTGTGTGCCAGAAGCACAGCCAAAGACGTCGGCGATGTCGTAGGTGATGGTTTTTGCAGTCTGTTCATTCATGGGACAAGTTCCTTTATGTGTGTCGAAGTTCACGGGGAAAAGTTTTGGATACGGGGCAGGGGTAGTGTTAGTGAATTGTCGAAGTTTGTGTGGGATATTGCAATTGATCGAAACTGCGGCATGTGCGGCTGATCGAATCGGCGTAGGGTCCAGAGGCGCAGCCGATCTGCGACAGTAGGATGATGGCACCGACGAGGAATAGACACAGGTCAACGAGAAGATCCTGGACCTGACGTGAGCGGAGGGGGCGAGACATGGTTTTCTTTCTTGCCCGAAGTTCGGGCGGGGATGTTGTTGATACGGGGGACGGGGTTTGATTAGGCGACGTCTGCGGTGCGTTTCAGTGCTGCGGTGATGTCTTTGGCTTTTGAACCAGCACACGCATGGCGGATGATTCGAAGGGCAAGGCGGGTGGCGGCGAGTTCTTCCCGCATGGTTGCGGCTTGCTGCTGTGTGTTGATCAGTTCGAGTTTCAGGGCGGTCTCGGTCTCGCTGGCTGGTCGAATGTTGTTCGGGTCTAGTTCGGTGTGGATCTCGCCCGCTACGGTGTTCCATGCTGTGCAAAGGTCATCAGCGGAAACGTAGTCGGCGAATCCGCGTAGAATGCAGGTAAGCCACTCTGATTCTTTCACATCACGAGCGGTGCCAGTTTCGCGGACAATCTCTTCCATCATCTCAAAGGCGAAAGAGAGTTCAGCATCTGCCCGCAAAGTGGGGTCTAGGTAGTTCCAAGGGAGTTCAATGTCGACGGTGTTTTCGCGTTCTTCGCAAGTTGTGCACATGGTGACAGGTTCCTTTGTGTGTGTTGAATTTCAGTTTGAGGGTTTTGAGATACGGGGGCGGGCTACTTCGTGGCGGCTGTTGTGTCGTCGATCCAAACGCGGTAGGTGCCGTTGCGTTTCTGCTTTTTGATTCGCTTTGAGAGAAACGCAGTAGCCCACACCTGAGTTTTATCCCGCTCGGTTGCTGTGCACATATTGCGCACGGTGCTGTGAATGCAGCGAAGAATCCAGAATCGGGCGTCACTGTCTACGGCGCTGAGTGTGTCAACGAGCGATGAACCATAGTTAGACAGCGGAATCCGCTTAGTCCCGAGCCCGTTCGCAACGAGCAAGAAAAGCGAGCGGCCATTATAGACCAGGCGGAAGTGGTGGCAGTGGGCATCGATCTTTCCGCAGCGTCCCGGCTCATCGAAGATAAGAACGTCGCCGTTGATCAGTTCGGGCGGGTTCACTTGGTGAGTGGTGACGGTGTGACCGTCCCAAGAATAGCCAGGCTGACCGTTGATAGTAGGTTGATTGCAAGCACACATGGTGACAGGTTCCTCAGTTGTGCCCGAAGTTCGGGCTGGTGAATGATCGATACGGGGGACGGGTTACAAAGAGGCTGGAATCGAGAAGCAACGCGGGGCGGTTTCCACGACGGTGACGCGGCGCCCTGTTTGGTGGCGGTCGATAGCATCGCGGAAAAGCCACTCCAGACGTGCAGAGCGTTCGTTGTATGCGGCAGACGTGTATTGTGTGCCGTCTGGTGTGGTTGCCCGCAGACGGTGTTCTGAGTGTCTTCCTGCGCGTGTGGTTGTTGACCAGTGCACAGCGAGTTCTGATTTGATGACCATGTTTTGACTTTCTGCCCGAGTTTCGGGCGGGAGAATGAAAGATACGGGGGACGGGTTCAGGTGTTCGGGGTTGCGTCGGTCGTGGTCCGTGGTTCCCAGCATGGGCAAGGTTCGCCGTCTGCAGTCTTCACGATTGCGATGTCTGGCTTGCTCCATTCAGGGTGAGAGCAAAGATCCCAGGCGTTGCGGGGCGTGCGTCCCTGGCTATAGGGGCAGTGGGTGCAGGTGTTGCAGTTTCGAGTCATGTTGTGGCCTTAGAACGAGGACAGGTTCAGAAGTTCGTAATCATGGCGACGTCAGCGCTTGTGCCCTCTGCCCTGAATGTGCCAGCGGGTAGCATGTTCCAGGTCCAGCCGGGAGCGTTCTCGAATGTTCTACGCTGAACGCTGCCAGCGTAGCAAAGAGAGACAAGCCGCCCGCCTGGGTTCAGCAGTGTCTGAGCGTGCCGAATGTGCTTAACGTCGGTGCCACGCTCAAACGGTGGATTCATCACGACCACGTCGAAGCGTCCGACCTGATCAGCCGACACGGTTAAAAAGTCTGCCTGAGTCAACTTTGCTGCCGTGTCAAACTCGGTTTCCCGATAGAGTTCGGCGGCACATTGTGGGGCGGTTTCAATCAGGGTTATGTGTGCATCTGTGCGGGCTCGCAATGCCCGATAGATTCTGCCAAGACCCGCAGACGGCTCAAGAATTCGCAGGGTATTCAGGTCGGGCAGGTTCCAAAGAGCGCGGGCAACCATAGAGGCGGCAACGTGTTCGGGAGTCTGGAACAACTGCCAGGCAGAAACGGCACGGGGTGCGGTTGCTCCTGCCAGTGCCTGAAATCGCAGGGCTTCGACCTGCATATCAGCCCCTCTTGCGTCGACTTGGTCTCTGAGCTGCAAAAGTTTGAGGCGGGCGGGTTTCATAGTATGCCAATCAAAGAACGAGATTTGAAAAGCGGGCCAGAAGTTCCAGCCCGCAAACGAACGATACAGGGGGACGGTTTAGCGGTTCGCAGTCTGGAGTGATTCCAGCAGGGCGAGCCCCTTTTTGCTTAGTCCGTATTGACTGGTTGAATCACGGTAGGCGAGTCCCCAATACAGCGCCCCGTTAAACATTTCAGCCAAGTCGGCTGGAATCTCAGACCAGCGTTGCAAAGAGTCAAGACGTCGGGAGAGTTCAGGCAGTGACTGCGTAACGGCTTCGAGTGTCGGCTGTTCTGCGCACAGTTCGGCCATTAGTTCCCAGGGCAGGGCTTTTTGTGGCTTGTCGGTGATGACGATAACGGAATAAGATGCGTAGAAGTCTCGCCCCTTGAATCCGTAGCGGACTTTGAACACGTCAACTGCGCCGTTTGTGCGGTGCCCCATGTAGTGCGTGGCAGACTGTAGACCGCGTTCCGTTACCTCTGTTGTCTTTGTGTTGTCGTGCTTTGATCGTGTAGAGTACTCCGCCTGAGTCATAGGCCAGATTTCAGCGGGGCGTTGTGCGTGGGCGTTCCAGATCGCCTGGAGTTTCTCCGCGTCTTCAAGTGTTGGATTGATCAGGGGCGGAGTCTTTGGGCGTTCGACCTTGAACGGGACGAATGCGGCGAGTTCTTCGGGAGTCGGTGCAATGTAATCATCTGCGCCCAGGCGTTCGATATTGCGAACACCTAGCGTTTTTGTTCCGTCGCGTTTTGTTACGACAACGGCAACGGAAGTGATTCGCTTCGTGAGTGGCGAGCGGTTTACCCTCTGAATCTGATTGCCACCAATCCAGCCGCCCGGAATCATTTCGATCTCTGACGCCTTGCCGCCTTCATTCTCCAGCATTGCGTTTTCGTAGATTAGCCGGTTGGTTAAGTGTGCCGCGTATCGTGGCGAGTTCTTCGCGTGCCAGGATCGTAGCGCCTTTTCGATTACAAGAATTCTCTGTCGGCGAACTTCAGCGGTGCCACGGTGCAAAGCGTGGTCAATCACTCCCTTTGTTCGCTTCTGCCAATACTCCGCCTTTCCCCATTGGGAAACCGATTTAACCCGCGTTCGGTCGTGTCGAGCGGCGGCCCGTTCTGCCCTGCGCTCTGACTGGTAACCGTGGGCGGACGGTCCAGCGTCGAACCGATCAGCGAGCCCGCCCGCTTCGGTTGCTCGCTTGTCGCGATAGACGGCGAACCGTTCAGCGCGGTTGTGTGCCCGTTCTTCGGGGCTAGTATCCTCGTCGCCGATCTCGTCGGCTTCAGAGATCAGGGCGAGAGCCGCGTTTTCTGCCCGCACATCCCAAGACGCGACAAAGTCGCAAGACTGTTTCGGGGTTGCGGTGTAGCCCGCTTTCCGCAAGGCGTCATAGGTCGGGCGTTTGACTCGGCCAACATAGAGCCGAATTTTGTTGTCTTCGGGGCAGTAGGTGGCTTGGTAGTCTTCGCGGTGTAGGTCTGACGGATCGAACAGAGAACAGAAAGGATTCTCGGGTTCTGAATTTCCGTTGCTGTCTTCGGTGGTAGGCTGGAGGTATTCGGTAACTTTGGTTCCGTGTGGTGTGGTGCTTGGTTCGATATTGGCGAGAATGATATTTTCGCCAATGGTTGCGATGACGGCAACAGTGGGGTTTCTCTCGCACAAATGGTTGGCCAGGTCGTTGTCATCATCAGGACAGATAGCATAGACGGCAAACGTCTTGCCCATTGTTGCGAAGTGTAGCGGCGGAATCAGCGTACAGAACCACGCTTCAACGTCGTAAGCGGTGCCAGTGAACACGACGGCGCCGGAAGTGTCGAGAATGTCATACGCGCCCGCCTGTTTGCTTGTCGCTGACGGTTGTTTTGTGTAGTTCATTGCGGAAAGTTTTTCGTTTGTGGTCTGGCTCATGGTTTGTGATCCTTAGAGTGTGCCTATACGGCGGAAACGGAATCGGGAAAGGGAATCGAATTTCGGAACGGTTCGTTTTGTGTGCGGTGTGGTTAGTTAGCTGGCTGAAGCGTATTGCACAGCGGGCAAGCCCATTGCCGCCCGTTGGATGACTCAAAGAGGGCGCGGTAATTGGAGCGGCATTTTTCGCATTGGCTTAATGTGTCACATCCGCCAAGGCTAGAAACGGCGTGAAATCCAGCGAGCCGCATTCCAATAAAGAACGGCGTTATTGTGTCATCTCGGAGGGGCCGGTTATCCGCCGTCATGGTGTTTCGGTAGTGGGTTTCCGCTGTGGTTCGTTGTTCGTGAGTGAGTGCGGCTTTTAGCATTGCGAGAACTCCAGGGCGCCCGAACGCGGGCAGGGTTTAGGGTTTGAATTTCCCGCCTTGCGGGATTGTGTACGGGGTACGGTCAGCGGTTTACAATGTGGGGCGCGCGGAGGATAGAACCGTTTCCGCCGGTCCATTCGGGCTGCGGTTCGCATCGGTAGGCTAGGCCGCTCAAAGAGTCTTCAGCGACTCGCAAGGCGTGCAAGGTTTCGAGAATTGCAGCGGTTTCAATCGCATCAACTTCGTTTTCGCTGATTACCCGAAAGAGTTTTAGAGTGAGTGATTCAATGCGGGTTTGAATCTCGCGAATAGCGGCGGCGGTTTCGCGCCAGTTGTTGGCGCAGTCTTCGTTTAGTTTACGATGCATTGTGAGAACTCCAGAAAGGCCCGAAGCGGGCAGGGTTTAGGGAACAGGACAAACGCGGGGCGGATAATTTCCGCCCCGCTGTGAAGCGATACGGGGGAAGGATCAGAGAACAGAGAGAACATCGAAACGCGGGGCGGGTGGCTTTGCTGGTTCGGCTGGCTCTTGTGGTGCGGTCTCTTTCACTAATCGAACCGCGAGCCCGTGCCGCCGTCGTACAATGTCCGCCGTGATTCCCATTGCAGCGAGCCGGTCAACGTCTTTCTGTGCGGTCTCTTCCTTGCGGTAAGTGTGCGGCCACTCAATGCTAAACGCGGCTTTCTGCAAAAGTCCCTTAGTCGTCCACGTAGGGAACGGGGCAGGTGTTTCCTTTGGTTCTTGTGGACCAGGAAGCGGGGCAGGTTTCACCAACTTACCCGCTACGATCTTACGAGGGGCTTCAAAGAATTCCGTTTGTTCTGTCCCTTTGAAACAATCAACCGGCGTACTCCAGACGGACCACCCGCTATAACGTGACCAGCCGAGATAATTCCCGCCACCCATTGAATAGTTCTCGCGGTGTTCGGGGGATTCAATGCGGAACTCTGCCGGGTATTTCTTCAGGCATTGAGAGAAGTAGGTTTTCTCTAAGTCGTTCGGGTGTTCGGTGTGCTCCGCCTGAAGTGTTGCAATAGCGGCGCGGGCTTCGTCAACACTGTTGAAAATGATCGTTTCCCGCTTGTCGTCTTTCAGGTATTCGCGGCGGCTGTCGTAGGCGTTTTCGGAGTTCGGAACGGTGACATAAACCGAAACGCGGTCACACGCCAAGTGTTTAGCGGGCGGGAAAGCAGCGGCGGCGGCGCGGAGTTCTCGGAAGTTTTCCCGCTTGCCCTTTCCGAACCCAATAACGACACGGCGAACACTCCGCCCCCCGTGATAGTCGGTGTAAAGGTCTGATTCGTTGACCATGAATTCCGCAACAATCACACGGGCGCAGGACAGGGAAGCGGCACGGGCTCGAATTTCGTCGCGTGTCTCCATTGGTAGGGCGGGCTCCTCAGTGTATGCCCTATCGTTCTCTTCTTTGCGGCGGGCTTCATTTTCCAGCCGGTCAAACCATTCGTTGGCGTGCTTTTCCAGTGGCTTCAACGTGTCCAGCATTGAAAGCCCGTCAAGATCGGCGGAGGGCGTCACGAACTCAGGACATTCCGCGCAGTTGTACGCGAGATTCGATCCGAACCGCAACACGTCAAGCCAGGTTTGAGGGGCGGCGAGCATTGAAAGCGCGGCGGCTTCAATGTCATGAGCTGAAACGATGTTTTCATATGCCATCGGTTCGTGATAGTTCTCGGAAACCGCCCGCACATTGTGAACACTACAGCGGGCGACTAGTTCAAGGGCGCGGGCATAGGGGCAAGCCTTTGAGGCAACAAAGCGAGCGACACACGCGGCGAGTTCGTTTACAGTGTAAAAATTTGTGGCCATTGTCAGAGACTCCAGATAGCCCGATACGGGCGGGAAAGTGAAGGAACAGAGAAAGAGACGGGCGGCGAATTTCCGCCCGTGGTTGGATCGATACGGGCTATCGCCTGAATCGACGGTAAAGGTAGAGCAACACGAGAACGGACATAAAGCGGCCTATTGTGATTCAATACGGGGGGCGGGTTACGAATTAGGGTAACAGAATCGAAACTGATCGCCGATCACTTCCAAACAGCCGCGTTTTTGCAGGGCGGTCACCGCGCGGACGGTTGCACGATCGGTTGCGAGTGTATGCCAGCCGGGATACTTCTCAGCGAACGCCAGAAGCCGGCATTGATTGCGACCGACGGCGCGAATTGGTTTTGCTGCGCCGTGGTAGATTGTGAGTGTAGCCATAGCAAAGAACTCCAAAGAGCCCGAACACGGGCGGGAAAGTGTTTCGAATTTCGGACGGGGTTTGATTGTGTGCGGGCAGGGGTTACGCCTGGACAGGTTCGGCGATTGCGTTTTGTACGTCGCGAATCAGCCGCCAGACGTTATCGGGAAGACTCTTCCCAGTGATACGGGCGGAGCTTCCACGGAAAGAGACAAGCCGCTTTAAGACGGTTCCGGCTGTTCGGGGATGAATCTCAATGCCGATCGATCGGGCGAATTCAACCAGGTCGGCGCCGTCAACGTCGCGTTCATTCCTGATATCGTCGCGAATCTTGGCAAGGCGAGATTCCTCCGCCTGTTGCTCTTTCTGTTTGCGGGCTAGTTCCTCCAGCCGTTTTTCTGCATTCTGTTTGTCGATGAACCGCGTTAAGTGTTCCCCGAAATAGGCGGCGACGGTTTGACGTGTTCCGTTGACGGTGTTCGGTAGGCTGATTCCTGTTGCTACTTCAAACAAACGACGTGTTGACGGGTTTGAGGGGTGAAACATGCCAGTACAAACGCGGGCTAGAATCACGTCGGAAGGGTTTAGAATTTCGGTGATTGTCTCGCGAGCAATGGCGGTTTTCTTTTCGATGAATTCGCGTTCAACGTTTGGGTTTTCCTGGCGGAGTCGTGCCAGGCGTTCCGGTTGGTGTTCAGCATAGAATGCCAATTCATGCGAGAGCATGTCAGCCGCCCATCGTGCGGCGGCTTGTTCGAGTTCTGGCGTGTGCAGTGTCGTGTTCATTGGATCGGCTTTCATTGTGCCCGCAATCGGGCAGGGAAGGGGACAGAGTGAAGAACGGCGCCCGAATTTCGGGCAGGGGTTTAGGCGATACGGCGGAGGGGTTTAGCGTCCGCCCGTCATGACGTGCCGGAACGTTCCGCGATTCTCGGCGATAGTCTCCAGGCACAACAGGATGAAACCACGGCGGAGGGGGCGCGGGATTGCGTCCCAATTCTTTATACCATTCCGAATCTCGCGGATTGCATCGACGGGGCGCGTCATGCAATGCATGTTTCCTAGTTTGATTCGCACAATGCCGCGATTGTCGTCGCGTAGTTCTTCAATCGGGGCGCGGTATCGTTTAGGGGCGGTTTTCGTGTTCAATGGATCGACTCCAGAAAGAGCCCGAACGCGGGCAGGGTGAAACGTGAGAACGCAAGGCAGAACGGCGCCCGAATTTCGGGCAGGATCGGAAACGATACGGCGGAGGGGAGAATTCCCAGGGCTATATGTTGCGCCTGGCATGCCGCTAGCGCGTTTGAGGCTAGCGCCGCTACATTCTCCAGGCGTTCAAGTCGTGCACGATCGGCGGGACACAATCCAGAACGCAAACCGCCCGCCCGCGCTAGTCGTTTGTGTAGTTCGTTTAGCTCTTTCAGTTCGTTTCGTGTCACGTCAGAGACTCCAGGGCGCCCGTAGCGGGCAGGGGACAGGGACAGGGGACAAACGCCCGCCCGAATTTCGAGCGAGCGCAGACGACGTACGGCGGAGGGTTTAGCGGAATGAATTGCCGAACGCTAAAAATGCCGTCACAATCTCGTGACGTGGGTGAACAATTTTAACGAGACAGGGGCGCCCGCTCGCCCGTTGTTCCTGTTGCGCGTTACGGGCGAGCGTTTGAGCTGTCTCGGCGTTTGTGGTCATATGCTGGTGGCAGTATGCATCTACTGACGTATCCCAGACTTTGACAGAGTAAACGTCACGCCGAATATCACGAGGGTGAATTGTCGTTTTTGGTTTCATCGGATTGTGCTCCATACTCGCCCGATCGTAGCGGGCAGGGTGAATGATGACAGGGCGGAGGGTTTAGCGGTACATTCCAGCCGGGACGAAAGCGCGTTCCTGTTGTCCAGGCGGTTTTCCGAATTCGCGAGCGCATGCTGTTTGCCACGATTCAGACGGTTTTATCGTGAGTCGTGCACGTTGCACCCAAACGGGGGACGGTCCAAACGCTTCCGAACTGTAGAAAACCGTAGCGCTATGCCACGAATTGCAATCGGGAACGGGGATGAATCCAGCCGGGGGTTTTGCTTGTGACATTGTGAGAACTCCAGGTAAGCCCGTTACGGGCAGGGAAGGGGACAGGAAAGAGCCAAGGCGCACAATTTCGGGCAGGATCGTGAACGATACGGCGGAGGGTTAAGGCTTGCATGCCGGGAAGTCTGAGATTGAAACGCCAGGCAGGGGATACAGAACCACCTCGCCAGCGTGCACGCCAATCGCGAAACACTCTATTTCGTTTTGGTGGTTCTGTTGAAACAAGCAGATAGCGCCGTGCGCGTTCCCTACTGCGCCCACAATTGAATACTGATGATAGATTTTGAATTCGCCGTTTTCGTTGTTTTGGTCCGCGCGGAAATGGTTGAACCCTTCCGAGTATCGCAGGAGACGGACACCGCTATAGTTTTTTGATCCATTGTCGACAGAGTAAACACGCCAGGCGGAGGGCATAGCGGGCTTTGTTGTGTCACGATCAGGACTCACAAGCCGATAAAGAATTGAAAAGCCGTTCAGCCGTGCGAGTTCTCCAGCGCGTTCGCGCTTTGCTTGTTTTTCTGCATTTTGCTTGTCGTGTTCTCGTTTGCGTTTGCGTAGTTCCGTCTGGAGTTGTTTTTCTGTCTCGGCCTCAATCGTTCCGAGTTCGTCGTGAATGAGTTTGTACATACTGATCCCCAAAAGCGCCCGATAGCGGGCAGGGTAAAGAAAGAACGGGAAAGAGCCAGGCGCCCGAATTTCGGGCGCATCGTTTGAGCGTACGGCGGAGGGTTTAGGCTTTCTTGCGTTTATGTTTCGCAATCGCTTTTGTGACCGCGCTGGCAAGAACCATAACGTCAGTCTCTTTCAGTTCACAATCGCGTGCGATAGCGTCCCGACGATGCAGGGCGATAGTGGCCGATTCAGAATAGACCAGGGATAGTTTGCCATCATTCACCCGATAAGCGCGGGGGAATTCTGACGCTATTTCGGCTGGAGTCATTCCAGCCGTAAACATTCGAATTGCCTGTTTTCGGTTGTATTGGGCGTTTGTCATGAACGACATTGTGAAGACTCCAGCAAAGCGCCCGAACAACGGGCAGGGGACAGGGTAAAGAGTAGCGCCCGAAATTCGGGCAGGGTTTGAGCTGATACGGCGGAGGGGGTTAGCGTTTCGGAAGGTATTCGCGCGGGTCATCAGAGACAACGGCAAACGGATTGCCGGGAAGCTTGACAAACAACGTGCCAGAATTCGAGATGCAGTAGACGTAAACCCTGCGCCAACGGTTCTCGCCTGATAGGCGGATTTTGTAATCGGTAGGCGCGCCGCTCTTGCGAGTGTAGCCGTATGCATCGAGACAACGGCGCACGGTGTGTTCCGGAACGCGATCAAACCGGGCTTCAGCGATTGGCGGGCAGTATTGAACGGACATTGTGAGAACTCCAGGTAAGCCCGCTACGGGCAGGGGACAGGGGACAGGGTTTGAACTCCTGCCCGCAATTTCGGGCAGGGAAGGAAAGAGCCAGGGGGCGTTAGAATCGAACTGACGCGATGTGTTCAGGGCTACCGATAACAACGGCCTGAAACTCGCCGTTGCCAGTGTGAACGACTTTACAGGGCTTGCCAGTAGATTCGGACAGGGCTTCAGCGTCAGCGGATGCAGCGTCATAGCGGGAAGCTTCAACAGCGCGGCGCGCGTCCATTTCTGCAATGGTCATCGCCAGAACAATCGAAGGGTCAGACATCGTGAGAACTCCAGGCGAGGGACAGGGTTTGAACTCCTGCCTGCAATTTCGGGCAGGGAAGGAAAGAGCCAGGGGGAGACTACAGAACGAAGTCTGGCGCCGTTGGCTCGTCTGCGAAGTAGTCAATTTCAGCTAGGTAATCGGTAGCCAATTCGATTGCTTCAGCGTCAGACAGGGCACAGTCAAGATATGAGTGAACGGCTACGAACAACGGGCCAAAGGCGAAACTCCACCCGATAAGGCGGGAAGCATGCTCAAACTTGGCGCCCGCTTCCCGAACGATAGCGTGCTGGTCTGCGCCTAGCGGGCGGGCGCACAATGCATCATCGACCACGAAAGAGACATAAGGCAGGGCGAGGGAACGGTCCATCGTGAGAACTCCAGCAAAGCCCGATAGCGGGCAGGGCGAGTGGTAAAGCCCTGTCCAGACGGTCCAGACAGGGCGGGCGAGCAGGGTCAGTAAACGGCGACGGTGACCATTGCAGCGTAGTAGCGTGTCCAGCTCGCGACGTCCGCGTCAGTCTCAAGAGCAGGCCAATTGAGGCGACAAAGGCCAGTCGAGCGTGACAAGTTGAAGTAAAGCGTTTCCATCGTGTGAACTCCAGTTAGCGTATAGCGGATGATTCAGTTCTGCAGGGACCATAAGGCAAGCCCCGTGCCAAACGCCAAAAATTGCGTTCACCGCATAAAACACTGAAGAAGACTGTTCAGTCCGTTGTACACTGCCTGCGCAATCTTCTGGCACCGCCTCCCGGTCAAAACACGCCCAAAACGCTCGCGAACGCCCCGCAAACAGCATTCCCAATACATCGGCGCAGAAACAAGGCAGTTTTGCGCAGTCTTCAGGCATGCCAGAGCGGTGTACACTAGTCGTGTTCAGTACTGCAGACAGGGGACAGGGCGGAGGGAACCACAGCTCAACAGGCATCGTGGGGCGTTCTAGGAAGCTTCAGGACGCGATTAGACGCAGAAGACGGGGAATCCATCGGCTGGACAGCTCAGAACGCCTCAAAACGCCTCCCAAGAGCCCACGCGGGGGGAAAATGGGTCCTTCCGGGGTCAGGTGAAAC